>Ga0209541_10003903_pt1 | contig 26932 bp, 28 predicted proteins | sample RifCSPlowO2_01_FD_184027 | JGI IMG/M metagenome (GOLD analysis project Ga0209541, IMG submission 184027) | Groundwater microbial communities from Rifle, Colorado - Rifle CSP2_plank lowO2_0.1 (SPAdes) (version 2) | ecosystem: Environmental > Aquatic > Deep subsurface > Groundwater | place... | reverse complement strand
ACAACCACCGAAATCAAAAGTTTAAACAGCAAGAAAGGTCTTTATTAGCAACATTATTTAAGCATTCGTAGTTATCAACAGGTTCGAAAATTGAACTTTACCCAACTATGGGCAACCCGCAGAAGTGACAGTCGGATCGGTAGTGTAATCTTTTGAAGTCGCCTTGCTATCTACACAATAATAACCACTTATAAGAGCAGCTTCTGCGGCCCATTCTGTGGGAACAATGGTGACTACGGCATCATCAGTATCGTTATCGTAACAGGTCGTAGCACCTGTGTTGCCGACAGCTGATTCTACGGCGTTAATTAGAGTGACAATTTCTCCGGAACCTGTAGTTGCGTTACAAATATTGTTTAGATAATTACCACTGCTGGACACTCCTAATTCAGCCTGTGCTCTCATGGAAGACATTGAGGCCTTAGCTGAGGCGTCCTTCGCCTTATTCCGCGCCGTGCCGAGCGAGGTCAGCACAATTCCCGACAAGATGCCGATGATGGCGATGACGACGAGAAGTTCGATTAAAGTAAAACCTCTTTTAGAAAAATTCATCATTTTTGACAAATAATTTAATAAATTCGACTCAATAATAAGGATTTTTTCGACCAATTGATTTAACAATTGTTCCATCCTCATATTATAAACTGACTGAAAAATAAGGCAAAGGGGGGTGTGGATAATCAAATCCCCTGCGCCAGGTTGTAAATCGGCAGAAGGACCGAGGTCAGGAGAATACCGACCATCACGCCGAGGAGAACGATCATCGCCGGCTCGATCAGGTCCACCAAGGTCTTAATTTCATTGTCCACCTCGCGCCGGTAAAAACGAGACAGGACCTCGAGGACAAACCCGAGCTTGCCCGTTTCCTCCCCGACTTTCATCATCTGGACCATAATGGTCGGGATCTCGCGGTACTTGTACATCACGGTCGAGATCAGCGAACCGGCTTTCAAATTGGCGCCGGCTTCAACCAGAATCTCGCGGTAAACCTCGTTATCCACCACCTCGGCGGTAATCTCGATCGCCCGGACCATCGAGATGCCGGAGGTCAGCATCGTGGAGAGGTTGTCGGCGATGCGCGAGAGATAGATTTTACGGTAGAGACCGCCGATGTAAGGCACGGCCAGTTTGAAACGGGAAACGCTTACCTGGCCGGCGACGGTGCGGACATAACGATTCAAAAAAACCGCCAGAATCACGAGTAGAATGAAAAAGAACACGCCGTAATTGACAAATAAATTGGAGACGCCGATGACGATCTTGGTGTAAATCGGAATGTCCTGGCCGGTCTCGGTGAGAATGGCCGTCAGCCGCGGAATGACAAAAGTCAGCATCAAAATCATCACCCCGATGAAAGAGACGAAGATGAAAATCGGATAGATCAGGGCGTTCCGCGCCTTGGAAGAAAGTTCGTAGGACCGCTCCAGATGATCAGCCAAATAGTTGAAGTTGTCGGAAATCCGGCCGGACTCTTCGCCGGCCGCGACCATATGAGCGTAAAAATCGGAGAAGACTTTCGGGTGCTTGCCGAGCGCCTCGGAAATAGGCACGCCGGCCTTGATATCGTCCGTCACTTCGGTCAGAATCCGGCGCAGAACCGGATTCTCGGCCTCGGCGGCGAGCATCCGGAAAGTGGCGAGAGCCGAAACCTTGGCCTCAAAGAGCGTGGCGATCTGGCGCGACAAGATCACCACATCCTTATTTTTAACCCGACTGGCGAAGAGCAGACTGGTGAACCAGGAACCGGCCCCTTCGGGCTTGACATCAATGACAATCAGGCCGCGGCGCTGGAGCGAGGCAATGGCCAGATTGGCGCTCGGCGCCTCCACCGTGCCCGCTTGTTCCTGACCTTCTTTAGTGGTGGCCTGGTAATTGAAAATCATCTTGGGGAATTAAAGTAATCGGTCAAGAGTTTTAGGATTCAGCGAGTGCCGGTAGGCATTCTCGGGAGTAATCTCGCTCCGGCTGACGAGTTCGGCCAGCGAATGATTCAAGTCCACCATTCCCTCGTCCGAGCCGGTTTCAATCACCACATCAATCTCCGGCGTTCGGCCCTCGCGAATCAAATTGGCGACGGCGGTATTGTTAAGCAAAAGCTCGTAGGCCGGAATCAGACCGCCGGAGACGCGGGCAATCAGCCGCTGGGAAAAGATGCCGATTAAGGAGCCGGCCAACTGAACCCTGATCTGACGCTGTTGATTGGCCGGGAACGAGTCAATGATCCGATCAATGGTCTGGGAAGCGGAGTTGGTATGGAGAGTTGAGAGAATCAAGTGGCCGGTTTCGGCGGCGGTGACGGCGGTCGAGATGGTTTCGGGATTCCTCATCTCGCCGATCATCGCCACATTAACATCCTGCCGGAACATTGAGCGCAAAGCGATGTGGAAACTGCGGGTGTCGAACCGAACCTCGCGCTGGTCAATGATCGCCCGATCGGACACGAACATATACTCAATCGGATCCTCAATAGTAATAATGTGCTCGGCGCGTTCTTGATTGATGAGCTCTACCATCGCGGCTAAGGTGGTGGATTTACCCTGGCCGACCGGCCCGACCACCAGAAAAAAACCCTGTTTCCGGCGCGCGAAATCGGCCAAGCGGTCCGGCAGATTGAGCTCGGCAAGCGACGATATCTTAGTCGAGATCAGACGAAAAGCCGCACCGACAAAACCTTTCTGGTAAAAAGCGTTGCAGCGGAAACGGACGCCGCCGGTGACCGAATAAGAAAAATCAATCTCCTTCTGCTCGAGAAAAAGCTTTTTGTTGACATCGCTTAAGGCCTCGGTGACAAGGCCCATGGCATCTTCAGCCGTCAGGGCCGGTTTTTTGACCAGCGGGATCAAGTCGCCGGCCACGCGGATCGTCGGATGACGGCCAACGGTTAAATGGAGATCGGACCCGCCTTCTTTGACAACAATCAAAACCAAATCTTCCAGCTCCCGTTTATAATCAGTCATTTTTGACTTTTGATTTCGACTGCTCGGCAATCTCGCTCACCTTGCTGACCACCTCTGAGGGCGTGGCCGAGGCCTTGATGATGTAGCCATCCACACCCAAACCTAAACCCTTCTCGATATCTTCTTTCTGACCGAGATTGGAAAGAATAATGATCGCCGCGCTCTTATCCGCCCCCTGCTCGCGCAATTTCTCAATCAGCTGAAACCCGTCCATGCCGGGCATGATCAGATCCACCAGAAAAATAGCGGGCTGGAAACCGGCATTAAATTGGGCCAGGGCGTCATCGGCCGAAAGCGCGGTGGCGACCTCGAAACCGCGCTCGCTGAACTTGAGCGAGTACATATCCAAGAGAAACTTATCGTCGTCAACAATCAATATTTTAGATTTTTGGTCCATGTTGTTTCTTTATTATACCACAGATTATACTACAGCTTGCTCACCTCTTCAAAGGGCACCAGGCCGTCAAAAGCCTTTAAGAGACAATCCTCGCGCATGGTTAAGAGGCCATTAGCCCGCGCCACTTTGGTAATCTCCGACTCGACCGGATTAGTCAAGATCGCCTGTTCTAAATCCTTGTTCATCGCCATGACCTCAAAAACCGCGATCCGACCCTTGGTGCCGCCCGGGCAAGTGGCCGAGCGCTTGGCGCGATAGACCGCCGGCGGCACCTTGATTTTGGACCGGACGCGAGACGAGATGCCCTCAAGCTCTTTATCGACCATGGCTTTAACCGAGTCCTCGATCAGCACTGACTCTTTTGACTCCTGACACAGAGTCGGCACCAATCTCTGAGCAATCGCCAGCACTAAAGTGGCGGGAATAAGATAAGCGTCCACCCCCATATCAATGAGACGCGGCACCACGCCGGCGGTATTGTTGGTGTGAAGCGTGGCAAACACCAGGTGGCCGGTGAGCGAGGCCTGGACGGCCAATTTGGCAGTTTCCGAATCGCGGATTTCCCCGACCATGATGATGTCCGGATCCTGCCGAAGGATAGAGCGGAGGCCGGTGGCAAAAGTATAATTGATTTCCGGCTGAACCTGCGACTGATTCATCCCCGGTATATTGTACTCAATCGGATCTTCCAGAGAAACGGCGTTATTTTTCTCCTTATCGATCTCCCGAAGCATGGAGTAAAGAGTGGTGGTTTTGCCCGAGCCCGTCGGGCCGGTGAGGAGGATCAAACCGTAGGGCCGCTTGATCGCCTCGTTTAGAATCTCCAGATTGTCAGCCGACAAGCCAAGCGAGGGAAGAGTCAGGAGAGTGCGCTCCGGATCAAGAATCCGAATCGCCACTTTCTCGCCAAAGTAAGTCGGCAGGGTGGAGACGCGGAAATCAATTTTCCGATTCTCAATCCGGGCGGAGAAGCGGCCGTCCTGGGGTTTGCGGCGTTCATCAAGCTTCATATTCGTCAAAATCTTGATCCGCGCCACCACCGCGTCATGGACGGCGTTGGGCAAAAACAGCGAAGTGTAGAGGGCGCCGTCGACTCGAAAACGGACCTTGACCCGATCGCCGGTGGGCTCGATATGGATGTCCGAGGCGCTGCCACTCGTCGCATGCTGGAGAATAACGGCGACAATTTTCGTCACCGGCGCCTCTTCAATGATCTTAGCTTCGGCCTCGGCCACTGGCTTGACCACGGTCACCCGTTCATCCTCTTTGGCTCTTTCAATCTCGACATCCAGATCACTCAGGGCCTTGGACACCTGGCTGGTCAGCCCTTCATAACTTTTCAAGATATTGTCGAGACTGGCTTGAGAAATCCGGAAAATCTTGTACGGAAAACCGAGTTTGGAAGCGATGAACTGGAGAGCGTCGCGGGCCTCGAGGTTGCCCGGGTCAAGCATGCCGACTTCCAGCACTCCATCTTTTAATCCGAGCGGTACGAATTGATAGTGAGTGACGGAATTACGGGAAATGTAATTCAGAACCTCGGCCGGAATCTGGTGATCCGGCGGCACTTCCCGAATTGGAATTTCAACTTTATCGTCCACGGGTAGTGGTCGCCGCCGTGGTTGTCTCAACTTCGAAACCAGGCGGGGCGAAGGGGTTCTTCCGGCCGGCGGGTTCAGGCACGAGTTCCCGGCGGAAATTCTCCAAACTTTCCCAAACCGGATGGTTGAAGACTAGATCGGCGTCAAGCCGAATCTCCTCGAGCCGATCGAGCAAACGGAGAAACTCATCGTCGACCGGCGCGCCGTCTGACGGTCGGAGACCAAACGCTTCGACCCCGGGCGGCTCGCTTGGCTCGCCACTGACAAACAAATAACGATAAATAAATAAAGCCGCGGCGAAACCGATCGCCATGATGATAACCCGAAAAATAACCCGTTTAGTCATGGTTAAATTACTTCAACCAGTAAGTCCGCAAACTGATTTGATAATCGTAAAGATTGAGGTCGTTGGCGGTAAAAGCCAGCGACTCAATATCGACAATCCGGAGACTCTTCGTCAGATCGGCTAAAAAGAGTTTCAGAATCTCGTAGGAACTGGAAACCGAGAAACTGATGGCGGCCGAATTTTCCGCCGCCGGCTGAACCGGCGGCGGCGCTTCTCCCTCTTTCGCCTCGGCCTTAACAATATTGGGATTACGAATCGTCAAACCGTATTTTTTGGCGATGTCATTAATATCAATAATCAGACGAACATTATCAATATTATTCGGCAAAAATTCTTCCAGATTCTTTTCGTCCGCCGGGTCAATGCCGTTATAGATCGCGGCCAGCTCATCTTGCCTCTCTTTCAGTTTATTGGCATGATCGAGCGCCACCGCTAATTTGGCCTTCTGGATTTTCAGGGCATCAATCTGATCGACGAGCGGCGCCGTAAAATAGAAAAAGACGGCCGCCGCCAAACCAAGAATGAGAAAGGGTAAAATGATTCTCATGATGGACTAGAGAGCAAATCGTCAAAATAATTCAGCCACTTTGGATCCACCTCCAATTTAAGACTAAAGCTGACTCGACCGCCAGCCTCGACATTAAGATCGGAAAAGACGAAATCTTTCACCCGACTATTTTCGGCAAAAATGATGGATTGGAGCGCGATGCCCTCGTAATTCTTGGCCGAGCCGCGGAGGTTCAAACTCGAACCGGTCTGGCCGAAACTGGAATAACGGATCGTCTGCAGAGTCTCGGCTTCGAGAAATCGAAAAACCGGCAGGAGGGTACGGTGATTGTCGAGAATTGAGGCCGCCCGTTTCAATAATTTATCCAACCGCTCAATCTTCAAAATCAGGCTCTGATCAAGCGACTGGCGCCGTACCTCAATCGAGGCGACGAGACCGCAACCCTCGATCGCGCCCAGATTGGCCGACGGGCAGGCGCGGTTTATATCGTTCTCCAAGGTCGACCGATAAACATAGGCCCCGCCCAAAAAGAGGAGGACGATAAACAGCACGACCAAACTAAGGAGAAAGAAGAGACCAAGCGGCTCCCGTCGGGGACGGGGCTCCTTGGTCAATACTTGTTTGGGAATAAATGATGATTGAATATCTGCAACCATAATTCTAAGACTAATCTAAATTCTCAAGATGCCGAAGCGCCAGGCCGACCGCGACGGCAAAACCAGGACCGGTTTTCGCCAACACCCCCTCGAGAAACGCCGGATACTCCACTTTGGCAAACGGCAAACCAAGCGTGACCGGCACTTCAAAGTTCTGGCCCGCGAGCTCGAGGAGTCCCTTCAAGAGCGCACCGCTGCCGATCAAAATAACTTTCTCAATCGAGCGACGCTGACGGGTCTGGTAAATCGTCAGCACCTTGCGGACCTCGGCAAAAATATACTCAATGATGGTGCTGGCGAGACCGGGAATATTCTGACCGTCGTAGCGTTCCAAGAGCCCCACCGAACGTTTGATCTCCTCGGCCTTGGCAAACTCCGAGCCCAGCGAGCGCGAGATCGCCAAAGTGATGTCTTGCGCGCCCTTGCTGATGGTGTGCGAGATCCGGACAACGCCGTAATCCACGATCGCCAGCTTGGTGGTGCCGGCGCCGAGATCAAGAATCACCGTCGCCCCGCGCTCACCGGAAAAAACTGACCGGATGGCGCTAAAGGTCTCGATCTCGAAGAAGGCCGGCGTCAGTTCCATGGACTTTAAGTGCTCGGTATACCGATTGATCACCTCTTTGTGGATGGCGACAAGGAGCACTTCGATCTTTTTCGGCCCGCTGTCATCAACTGCACCAGCGGCCGACGGCGGAATCACCCACCAATCAAGCTCGACTTCTGAAATCGGCACGGGAATGTATTTGCGCGCCTCAATCGGAATGACCTTGCCAAGCTGAGATGGGCTAAGCGTCGGCAAATCAATGATCAGTAGAAGACTGGAACGGAGCGGGATAGCGAGCGAGACTAATCGGGCGGTGATGTTGGCTTCGCGGAAGAGGTCGCCGAGAAGTTCCGCCATCTTGGTACTCGTCAAATTAGACACCTGGCCAACAGCCAGATCGCCGTAAGGACCGACGGCCATCTCGCCGTAAGTCTCAAGAATCGCCCGGCCCTTTTCGTTCCGCAACTGAACGGCCTTCACCGACGAATGCCCGAGGTCAAGTCCAACGACTCGATTGTCTTTCTTTTGCCAAAGAACCGACTGGCCAAGATGTAAAAACTTTCTTAGAGGATTTGCCATAATATTTCAATGAAATATTATAGCATGAGGTAATTATATCACGATAGGATGCTTTCTTTTATCCACAGATACCTGCTTGATCTTCTTTTCCCCGAAAACTGCCTCGGCTGCGGGCGCCAGAAGGAACGGCTCTGTGCTCGGTGTCTCGACGATCTGCCATCAAATAAGGCGCAAGAAAAAGGGGTTTACAGCGTTTTCGACTACCAAACACCACTCATCAAAAAGGCAATTTGGCGTTTGAAATACAAGGGTGAGAAGAAGATCGCTTTGGCGCTCGGTCAAGAGCTCTACCGGCGCGCCCGGGCGCGCCTTGATTTGCCGGCCAATCAGCCACTGACGGTGATACCGATTCCGCTTGGCCGCCAGCGTCTGACCGAACGCGGCTTTAACCAAGCGGCCCTCGTGGCCCGATCCTTCGTTGACCAAGAACCGTCTCGATTCCAGTTTACTGATCAGGTCTTAATCAAAATTAAAGACACGCCGGCGCAAGTGGCGACGAAGAGCCGGGCGGCGCGGCTCGCCAATCTCGCCGGCGCCTTTGCCGTCCGAGATCCGAATCTCGTCGCCGGACAAACTGTCATCCTGATTGATGATGTGACGACTACCGGTGGCACCATGGCCGAAGCCAAACGAACTTTGAGAGACGCCGGCGCCAAACGCGTGATCGGCCTCACGGTGGCGCGCGGCTAAATTATCAACAACTACGAATTAACTGCCGGGAAAATCCGGTGTATAATTAAAATCATGAACCAGGGAAAAATCGCCGGCTTAATTATCGGTGCGGCGATCATCGGCACTTTGGCCGGCTATTGGTACGGTCACCAGTCGGGCGACATAACGGGTTACCGCCGCGCCCAAGACGAATTCGTCAACTTCGAACAACGACGCGTCGTCGCGCGGCAACAGCAAACCGCCGACGCCAGCAATCCTCTGGAGACAGTGAAGACCAACCCGTTTGAGAATGTAAAGTTTAATCCTTTCGAGTAACCTCAATGACCAAATATACTTTTTGGTTTCTCGCGACGGTCGGGATCATCATCGCGGGAGCAATTTTTGTTTATGCTCAAGAAAACACGATCATCTACCCGGTGACTGAATTGGGAAATTGCCAATCGAAAGAAGCTTGCCGCGCCTATTGCGAGCTCCCGGGGAACTTTGAACCTTGTCTAGATTTTGCCTCCAGCCACGGTTTGATGAAAGAAGAAGATATTAAAATCGTCCGGCAAATAAAAACGTTTAAGGGTCCAGGCGATTGCGGCGGCGCCGCGGAGTGCCAAGCATACTGTGAGGCCACCGAACATTTTGACGAGTGTCTAGAGTTTGCCGAGGAACATAATTTGTTGAGTGACGAAGAATTGGAATTAGCCAAGAAATTCCGGCGCGAATCAGGCCCGGGCGGGTGTCGCGGAATAGAATGCAAGGCCTACTGCGATAACCCGGCCCATTTCGAGGCCTGCCTCCAATTTGCCGAGGAACATGATTTGATTAATAATGAAGAAGCCGAGATTGCCGAGAAATTGGGCGGCGCGCCGGGGCCGGGCGGGTGTCGTGGTGAAGAATGCAAAGATTACTGTAGTAATCCGGAACATCGTGAAGAATGCTTCCGGTGGGCGACCGAGCAGGGATTTATCAAACCAGAAGAAATCGAGCGAATGGAACAAATGATGAATAATGAGGAAGCTGAACATCGTAATTTCCCCATCAACGGACCGGGCGGGTGCCAAACACCGGAGGAATGCCAAACGTACTGCCGCGAGCATTATGAAGAATGTTCCCGATTTTCACCTCCCACTTCTGAATCCTTCAATTACCAGTTTCCCGAGGGGATGATACCGGCGCCTCAATCATTCCCGCCGCCAGCTGATTATCATCCGTCGGAAGGAATGATGCCCACGCCAGAACAATACGACCAATATCGTCAGCAATATGAACAGCAATACCAACAGCAGTACGAACAACAATTTCAGCAACAATACGAACAACAGTATCAGCAACAGTATCAACAATATCAATCGGCACCACCATCTTCTTTGATCCCAAAAAATAGTCTCACCGGTGCGGTTTATCTGTTACTTAGACCCTTCTTGATCTTAAACCATAATTTTTAGCCAAAATATCTAGACATGTTACTTGCTGGAACTGGCTGGCATATACGAGGCTTTCATCAAGAAAATAAGGAGACGTGGCTGAGCGGTTTAAAGCGGCACGGTGCTAACGTGTTGTCCGGGTAAAACTGGACCGGAGGTTCGAATCCTCCCGTCTCCGCCAAATGGGAAAATGCAAATTTGAAGAGGTCAGCTCGCGGCGCGGAACGCACCGCTCGGCTAGGATTTGAAAGGTTTTTTTGGCGAAAAGGAAAAGGATTTATCAATAAAATGGCAAAAAACATTCTTTTCATGCTCAAAAAGACTTCACAGCTAGTCCCTATCATGCTATACATTTACCGAAGTAAGAAAAGGAATAAAGGTCGACCTACTTTATTAAACATCATAATCAAATTACATAAATATGCGTAAATTACTTATCGCTCCAGTATTTTTGACGGTTGGAGCTTTTCTTGTCTCTACCGTGGTAACGGCAGCTCCTTCGCCACGAGCAACCGCTCCAACATTGGAATTTGCCGCAGAAACTTTCGTTGACTACGCGTTTCCTTCCCATGCCGGGCCCGGCCCGCACCCTACTACCGAATCGTCTAATTTCCAGCTCACGCAAGGCGGTATCAGTTGGTTTCTTGAGAACACAGTAGAGTACCAAATCACTGGAACTGAACCTGTAGGCGGCAACGCTGCTCTGGAAAGCGCGGTAGCAACCTGGGATGGTTCTATTCTTCCTCGAGCATTCGTCCACAATGATGCAACCAGCCAAACGAATCCCTGCACAGTAAGCCCAAACACCATCCAGTGGAGCGCTATTGACGGCTCTGGTGAGGTGCTGGCGACTGCCAGTGTTTGTCGCAATGTCGCCACCAAAGAAATTGTTGGCTTTGTGGTAACGATGGACAGTACCGAGTCATGGGCCACTGACGGAAGCTCTGGTAATTTCGATGTCGAAAATGTTGCCTCTCACGAATTCGGTCATGTAGCCGGATTAGGTCATGGTAATCCACCCAGAAGCGGATGCCTCACCATGTACAAATTTGCGGGCTTGGGAGAAATTCAGAAACGAACTTTAGGATTGGGAGATAAACTGGGTATGGATGCGCTCTACAGCACTGGGGATACGAGTGCTGGACCGGGTTGTGGTCCGTAATCAATAAGCAACACTTATTATAGAAGAGGTCTGCCAGTTCAGGCCTTTTCTATTTGTTAATTTCTTTCCAGACTGGCTCAAACAAGCTCACGGCTGAGGCGCTAAAACAAACTTAGCCCGCCAGACATCATTGCGCCAACGCCAGTCAGTATCCATACCGCCGAAAAACCAAAGCTGGTCGCGAAAAATGAGCGCCGCGTGATCCTCGCGTCCCCGCCACGGCGGCGGGGACGGCGGTTTAATCCAATTTTTGCCATCCGGACTTAACCAGACATCGTTCATCCCCTCGTCCCGATCTGTATCCCAACCACTCACGAGCCACAACCGATCACGCCAATTTAAGAGCGCGTGGCCGTGCCTCGGCCCCCATGGCGCATTCGCTGTCGCCAATTGCCAATTCTGACCATCGCTCGAAACCCACACCTCGCCATTCGCCATCCCGCGAGCTAAACCCCCAGTCAACCACAATCTATTGTCAAAAACTTCGACCGCGTGATCATAGCGGCCGGACCACGGCGTGGAAGAAGCGACGAGCGTCCAATTAAGACCGTCGGGCGAGGACCAAACATCATTATAAGCCAGCCGTTTATCAAAATTGACCCCGCCCGTGAGCCAAAGTTTATTTTGGAAAATAGTCAGGGTCTGACCCTCGCGCGCCGGGAACGCCTGCCTGTCGTCAAGCCTGGCCGCACTCGAAGTCGCCAGTTCCCAATTGACACCGTCCGACGAAACCCAGATATCGCTTTGATAGCCGCCGATCGGACTCCAGCCACCAAGCATCAACAGACGATCCTGCCAAGGAACAACAGACATGGACCGCCGCGGCGGCCAGGCCGCCGCGGCGGTTTCTCGATCCCAAACCAGACCGTCAGACGAGGACCAAATGTCGTTAAAGTGCGGCAGCTCCCAATATTTAACATCGTTGACAATGGCGTTGCCGCCGTTCACTCCGCCCATGAGCCAAAGTTTATCTTGCCAAACGAGCGCGGCGGCGGCATCGCGCGCCGGCCACGGCGCGGTACTGGTTGCCTCCTGCCAGTACAAATCAGCCACCGGTTTTCTAATTTCTACCGGTGCGAACGCCACCTGTCTAACAAACAAGAACACACCAGCCGCGGCAACCAAAACCAGCAAAAAAATCGTCTGTCTGAACATCCGCCTAATGCTATAATACGGCGGTGGAAAAATCTATTGAAGCGCGTTTCCATCTTAAACCCTCTCAACGGCAAGGTCTGGCTAAACTCGGTTTAATCACGCTCCGCGATCTTCTCTACCACTTCCCCGCCCGTTACGAGAGGCCGGCGCCGGAGAAAATGATCAACGAACTCCGCGACGGCGAAACGGCAACGGTCTATGGTCGGGTGCTAAAAACCAAAATCAGCCGGGCCTTCCGAAAAAAGATTCCTTTGGCCGAAGTCGTCATCGAGGATGCCGCCGGGCGGATCAAAGCCGTCTGGTTCCATCAGGCCTACCTGGCCAAAAAAATTCACGAGGGCGAGTGGGTCAAACTATCAGGCAAGGTCAGCGCCCGAGGCGGACAGCTCTATTTTGCCAACCCGGCGTTCCAACCAGCGGCCGAAGCGCCGGTTTTCCAAACCGCCGATACGTCGGCGGCATCGTCTCTAACGCCGATTTATCCGGAAACCCGTGGTTTATCGAGTGTCTGGTTTGAACACGCCATCAAACAACTCCTGACCGACGACATCATGGGGCACTTAAGCGAACTACTGCCACCGGCCCTCGGCCAAAAATATCGCTTGCCGACGCTTAAAGAGGCGCTTGCTCTGATCCATCAGCCGCGAACGGAAAAAGAAGCCGCCGCCGCCCGCAAGCGCTTTGCCTTTGAAGAAATCTTCTTCATCCAGCTTGAACGACTCTTAAGCAAACTTGAATACGAGAAGAGCGGCGCACGGCGCATTGTCACGGCCGATGCTACCCTGGCGGAATTTTTGGCCCGCCTGCCTTTCGCGCCGACGGCGGCCCAGCGACGGGCCATAAAACAGATTCTCGCCGACTTGGATCAAGACCAGCCGATGATGCGATTACTCGAGGGCGATGTCGGTTCGGGCAAAACTGCGGTAGCGGCGGCCGCGGCTTACGCCGCGGTCCGCGCCGGCTTCGAGGCGGCCCTTATGACGCCGACGGAAATTCTGGCCCGACAGCACTTTGAATCGCTGATTGCGAATTTCGCGAACGACAACATCAATGTTGGTTTAATCACCTCAAGCGAGTGCCGTAAATTTCCTTCCAAAGTTAGCCCGCGCGAGCATACGCACATCTCGCGCCCTCAACTTTTGAAATGGGTGGCCAACGGTGAAATTCCTGTCGTCGTCGGCACTCATTCGCTCATCCAAAAAACCGTCCGCTTCAAAAATCTGGCGTTGGCGATCATTGATGAACAACATCGTTTCGGCGTCCGTCAGCGGGCGGCGCTGGTAAAAAAAGGTCCGCCAGCTGGCGGACGGGCGCCGCACCTTTTATCGCTCACGGCCACGCCGATTCCGCGAACTTTAGCCCTGACGGCCTACGGCGATCTCGACTTGACGCTGCTTGATGAACTGCCGCCGGGCCGGCAACCAATCATCACCGAAATCGTGACGGAAAAAAAACGCCACGAGGCCTACCGGAAAATCAAAAAAGAGCTTGGGCTGGGCCGGCAAGCGTTTGTGATCTGCCCGCGGATTGATTTGCCTGATCCGGCCAAAGCACTCGCCCTCTATGCCAAATCCGCTAAACAAGAGGCGCGCCGGCTGCAGGAAAAAATTTTCCCGAATTTCACCGTTGGCCTGCTCCACAGCAAATTGCCAGCCAGAGAGAAAGAAAAAGTAATGACAAATTTCATCACGGGCGAGATTAAAATTCTCGTCGCCACCTCGGTGGTGGAAGTGGGCGTTAATGTGCCGAATGCCACGGTCATTGTCATCGAAGGCGCCGAGCGCTTTGGCCTGGCCCAACTGCACCAGCTACGCGGCCGCGTCTGGCGGAGTAGCTATCAGCCGTACTGCTTTTTGTTCACCGACGCCGTTTCAGGTCGGGCGGTCGAGCGGTTAAAAGCGGTTCAAACGGCCAAAAACGGTTTCGAGCTGGCCGAACTAGACCTGAAACTGCGCGGCGCCGGCTCCCTGGCCGGCGCCAAACAATGGGGCCTCTCCGACCTCGGCATGGAGGCCCTGCAAAATCTGAAAATGGTTGAAGCGGCCAGGGCCGAAGCACAAACTCTGTTGCAAGCCGACCCAACACTCGATAATTACCCCTTGATTAAAACGCGGCTCGCGGCTCTAACCACGACTGAACGTCAAATCCATTTCGAATAGGAAGGGTTCCCCTTGTTTGGCAAGGGGAACCCTTCCTATTCAACGTTAAGGGACGACGACACTGAAAACGCCGTCGGAAAGATCACCGGCCGGAACTTGGGCGCTCGTGATTCTAATTTGGTAATCAGAACCGGCAAGCAGCGCCGTCGGCACCGTCCAAGTGTAGGCGCCGCCCGCGGCCGGAAGAGAAACCGCGATCGTCCGCACCGGCACATTGGGATAATTGGCGTGGACCAGAAAGAGAGAAACGGCGTCGAGGCCCACCGCGCGCCAGGTAATCGTCAGGTTCTCACCGCGCGTCAGGCGCTCACCGCCGTTCGGCGAAATAATCGTGAACGAAGGCGTTTGACCAATCGGCGATATGAGCTTAACAACAGTCGAGGTGCAAACCGTGGAGCCAAAATAGCAGATTCGCAAACGATAATCGCCGTCCGGCGGCAAAACGCCAAGCGCCGTGTCCCCGACCCGCCAAGTGAACGAACCAGAGTTCGGCGTCTGACCGGAAACCAAATAAGCCACATTGGCCGAGCTCAAAAGCGTTAAGGTGACTGAGGCGCCACCGCTACCCTGCCAACGGATCTCACCCGTTTCGCCGCGCGTCCAGATTTCGCCGGCCGCCGGCGACAAAACGTTCAAGTCGCTGGCGGCCGGCGGATTAGCAAGAGTCAGAACGCCTTCGCTTTCATCACAGACATTGAATGGATAAAAATAGCAGACGCGCAGACGATACGCACCGGTCGGCGCGTTGGCGCCGGAAAGCAGTCTCCCGACCGGCCAAGTATAGACGCCAATGTTGGGCGCGGCCGAGGCGATGGAATAAACGGGAATCTGTCCTCCGCCAGATGACGGACTCGGGACGAGCCAGATATTGACCGCGGCGTTGGTATAATCAGTTTGCCAACGCAGCAAACGAGTATTGCCGATCGTCCAATTCTCGCCGCCGTTGGGCGAGATGACGAGAGGCGACGTGCCGGAGGGAGTCGGTAGAGGCGGGAGGGGAAAGGTGGAAGTGGCAAAATTTGGCGACGGCCGAGATTGGAGTAGTAAAACTTGGACTTTCAAACTTTCCAAAATTTTCAAGAGTTCGGCGATCTTGGCCTGCAGGGCCGCACCGGATAGGGTTTGGGAGTGACCTAATGCCGGCAAGGCCAAACCGATCAAAAACAAAATTATCAAAATTTTTTTCATCAATTGTTATGATATCACCGACCAGACCAAAAGCAACCCCGCCGAAGGCGGGGTTGCCAAGGACTATAGGAAAAGGTGAGACCTTGTCAATGTCAAGGTCTCACCTTGCCATTGACATAACGCCGCTTAAAACATCACAATCTTGAACGGCGCGTCGCTTTCATCGCAGAAACTGGTGCCGGTCTGGCAGATCTTCACCACGAAGTTTCCGGACTGGCCGCCGCCGTAATTCTCGAGCCGCGGTGTCCAGCCAGAAAAGAAACCGCCGCTGGAATTACCGCCGGTCGTTAGCGATTCCTTAAACAAGAGATAGGTGACGCCGGTATCCACGCGCCGCAACTGGATATCTACTCGATCAAGGCCTAAAGCGGTATAACTAATGGCGTTACCTGTGCTGCCGCTCATGATCGTCTCGCCGCCGTTGGGCACCTGGACGCGCAGGGTTGGGGTGGTGCCGATGAGGCTAAACTGACTGTCGCTGTTGTCCGAAGAAATCAAGGCGCCGCTCCGATACTTTTCGATCCGAATGTAGGCATAGTCCGGCAATAGAGTGCCACCGTCATAACTGCCGGCTTTCCAAGCCATCGAGGCGCTCGGTTTGCCGCCGACCGAACTGCCGATCCAGTACTTATTCGCGCCGCCCACCACATAAACTTTGTAGGTGTCATCAGTCGAGAAACTCGGCGCGCTGTCCGTCCAGCTGATAGTCGTCTCACTGCCGATCGTTAAGGTTTGCCCGCCATTTGGCGAAATAACTTTAACATTACCGGTCGGTTGAGGCGCCGGAGGATTTATTCCGCTCGCGATACTGACCGGCTCTTGATCCCAGACACCCATATCTGTAGAGCTAATAATTTGCTGCAGATGAATTCGGTAATCATCACCGGTTTGAAGATAACTTGGAACGGTCCAGGTATAGTAGCCCTGATTGGCTAACACATTTTGCGCGATATTCATCCAAAACATAGCGTCGCTGTACTTTCCCAGGTTGATGTTTAAGGTAGAAACACCAGATGCATTCCACTTAATAGTGTGGGTTTGCCCAGGAATTAGTGTCGGTTTATTGGCCGGCCAAGAAATGTTGATGCTGGCTTGAGTTGTAACTGCTATTGGTTTGATAAAGAAAATCCCATCGGAGTTGTCAAAGAAATCAGGGCCATCATTATCACCGTCATCACCATAAATTGCGACATAGAATCTCCCACCAGCATCTCCGGGAAGAGTAGAGCGACTAATATCATAATCTGGAATTTTCACAGGAATAACCTCTCGGCCATCATTGGCACTAATATATTCTGCATCGTAACCAACATTATTAGACAAGATTATCCTAACCTTTCCAGAACTACCCAAAGCACTCCCATCCCAAGATACAGTTTGAGAAATGCCATTTTCCCAAACTTCACCACCATTTGGTGAAAGTAACCGGAAACCGGTCATGCCCGGACCACCCCCCCCCCACCACCACGCTCAAGCTCGTGCTGTTGGATTGCCCGGCGTTATCCGTGACTCTGAATTTCGGATAATAAGTGCCGGCCGTGGAGTAGGTGTGAGTGAAGGTGGCGGTTTGTTGGACAGCTTCGGCTGACGGCGCGGCCACGCCGCCAGAGACCATCATCTGCTCATCACCCCAGATCACCGAGTACGAGAGTGGGCCATTTTCCGGATCACTCGCCTGCACCGTCCAAGTGCCGGTCTCGCCGATTTTCAGGGCGGTCGGACCAGAGACGCCGTTGATTGAAGGCGGTTTATTGCCGGAATAATCAGAATCATAAACCTTGAAGTAGGAGTCGCTCCAATCATTCCAGAAACAATCATTGTCCGAGCGACACAAAGAAACACTCATCCAATAAGATCCGGACTTTATGTCCGAAGGTATAGTCCAATACTCCACTCCGTCATTTTCAGTCTTGGAAAACAGTTGGCGGGTAAAGTAACCGAGATCGGCAACAGCCGGGGTAAGATTTATTCTGACGAAAACATTGTCATTGGTATAACTTTGCCACTTGATAGGATAAGTTGAACCTTTCTGCCAAACCTCCCCGCCATTCGGTGATACTACTCTCAAGTTCGATTCTTTAGGCGGTGGTAGCTTAATCACATAATCGCACCCGTACAATAATTAAAAAAGAGGCCCGAGGGAGATGAGTTTAGAACTCTATCTCGCTCGGGCCTTCGGCTTTTGCTAACAAGTCGCGCTAGCAGTGGCCGTCGTCGCAACAACAGGTGATCTTCAGGTGGGTGCCCTTGTTGATCTTCGCGTTCTTCGTCACCAACTGCGGCTGTCCTCGAGAGGTCCTCATGACGTCATCCTTTCGAAAGAACTATAGTGGCTAAGTTGTCCAAAACAAACGTCTCGGAAAACAACTCACCTTCAAACCTTATCCTAGCAGAAAGAATTATTTTGGCAAGAGCTTTTAATTTATTCTGTGGATAAATCCTGAAGCTGTCGTTCACGGCACTCTTGGCTATGGCCAACCGCGGTATTGAGTAAGATCCCTTCGCGGCACATCGGGCAACCATCAACCGGCCAGTCTTCGATAGGCAGATCAAAAAGCCAATAGAAAGGCGCGATCTTCACATCCTCGGCTCTAAGTTGCCGACGATTGCAGATTACGCCGAGCCCAACTACCCGGCCGCCAGACTCAATAACCTGATGTCTCAACTCGGAGATGGAATCACCGGTGGTGACCGTGTCATCCACCAAAGCCACGCGCTGGCCCTTGATGAGACCGCGGAAGTAATCGCTAAAGCGACCATCTCTGGTAAAAACTGTTTTTACCTCTCTGTTGCTATAAAGCAAAGTGAGATTACGGGCGACTTCAAAGGCAAGAATAATTCCGCCAAGAGGCGGGCCGATAACCACTTGGACTTGGCTGCCGGTAAATTTGCTCGCTAGCTTGAAAGCCAACTGATCAAGCAGGTGCGGCCTAGCGATCAAAATTTCCTTATCGAAGTAGTAACGACTGTGCCGGCCGCTACGCAGACGGAAATGATCGGGACCGAGCAACGCGCCAGCCCTTTCAACCAACTGTTCGACAGATTCATCCGTGTTTCGCATAGCATCTCCTTTCAATTTTCTTTCGGTTGGTAATGAACAAGCGAACCAGAACCGTTCTGGCCAATGCCGTTCCTATGCTAACGAAAGTGATCAAAGAAAGCAAGCAGCAAACTATAATTGGGCGCGCCTGGACTCGAACCAGGAACCGCCGAGGTATAAGCTCGGTGCTCTGACCAATTGAGCTACGCGCCCGTTTCCACACCTAATTATACTATGGCCGCGAGGGGCAGTTGAGAAACGGCTTCGGGCGCGCTCTTCTGTTTCGGTTTGATGCCGTGGAGGATTAACAATTTTTCAAATTCTTCGCGTTCGATCGTCTCCACGCGCCTAAGTTCTGTGGCCATGGCCTCGAGCACCGGCCGGTGTTCGGTTAAAACTTGTTTCGCCCGCGCCCGGGCTTCAGTCATAATTTTTGACACTTCGGCATCCACGGCCGCGGACACCGCTTCGGACGAATACTTCTCGGCGAGCGTGCCGTAACCGCCCCAAAATTTTTGACTACCGAGGTCTAAGGCCACCGGCCCCAACTTCTCACTCATGCCGTATTTGGTGACCATATCGCGTGCCAGAGCCGTGGCCATCGCGATGTCGTTTGAGGCACCGGTCGTTATATCACCAAAGACCATTTCTTCAACCGTGTAGCCGGCGAGCGACACCGCGATATCATCTAAAAATTCTTTCCGTGACTGAAGCTTCTTATCCTCAAATGGAAGCTTAAGCGTGTAGCCGGCGGCGTGGCCGCGAGAGATGATCGAAACTTTGTGGACCGGATCAGAATCAGGCAGAACCGACGCCACCAAGGCATGGCCGATCTCGTGGTAGGCCGTGATCTTCTTCTCCTTCTCCGACAAAATGTGGCTCCGCCGCTCTGGACCCAGCATCACCTTCTCTACCGACCGCACCAGATCATACTGGCTGACGCGCTGGCGATTCTCGCGGGCCGCCAAAATCGCGCCCTCATTCATCACATTAGCGAGATCAGCGCCGGTGAAGCCGGGGGTCCGCTCGGCCAGAGTACGCAGATTCACATCTTCGGCTAAAGGTTTTTTTCGAGCATAAATCGCCAGAATTTCTTCCCGATCTTTAATATCCGGCTTATCAAGCACCACCCGGCGATCGAAGCGCCCGGGCCGCAAGAGCGCCGGATCAAGCACATCCGGACGATTGGTCGCCGCCATCACAATCAACTTCTCGTTCGGCTCAAAGCCATCCATCTCAACCAAAATCTGATTGAGCGTTTGCTCGCGCTCGTCATTGCCGCCACCCATCCCCGAACCCCGATGCCGGCCGATCGCGTCGATCTCATCAATGAAAATGATCGAGGGGGCGGCCTTCTTGGCAAGCTTAAAAAGGTCGCGGACTCGGGAAGCTCCCACCCCAACAAACATCTCCACGAACTCCGACCCGGACAAATAGAAAAACGGCACATGCGCCTCGCCGGCCACGGCGCGGGCTAATAAAGTTTTGCCGGTGCCCGGGGCGCCCATCAGCAAAACGCCCTTGGGAATTTTGGCGCCGATGTCGAGAAACTTTTTCGGATTTTTCAAAAAATCAACGATCTCCAAAAGTTCTTCCTTGGCTTCTCTTACCCCGGCCACATCCTTGAAGGTAATTTTCTGCTGCTGATTGTTCGGATCAATGATCCGGGCTTTGGACTGACCGAAGGAGAAAGCCTGCATGGAGGCGCCCCGGACTTGCCGCGAAATCATCCAAACAAAAAACAGGATGAGGAAAATCGGCAAAACAAAAGGCAAGAGGTTAAGAAGCCAGAAGCCGAGCCCCCCGGGATTTTCGATTTTAAGGGTCACGGTCTTCAAATGTTCGGCGGTCACGCCGTAATTAGCTAGAGTCTCGGACAACGATGTTTCCACTTCTTTCTGCGATCGGCTACTCGTCCCGTCTTGGTAACCAACCTCTAAACGGTCTCCGCGAACCGTTACCTCCTTGATCGCGCCTGATTTAATCTCGCCGGCCAATTGCGAGAGTGAAATCTCCGGCACTTTTCCCGTTTCTTCGCTCCAGAAAGCATAAAGACTGACAAGGAGCATAAGAATCAAAAGCGTCCCCAGGATCTGGCGGCTAAATTGGTTGATGATTTTTCCCCGCGGCTGTTCCATTACTCTCCAATATACAGAAACTGGGCAAAAAAGGAAGTGTGCTAGAATCAACTTGTGCCGACTTTCGTTTACAATCGCCAAGCCGGTTTCCGTTATGAACTGCTGGAGAAATTTGAAGCCGGTCTGGAATTGATCGGACTCGAGGTTAAATCAATCAAAGCCGGACGAGTAAATCTCGCTGGCGCTTATGTGATCATTCGGGGTCAGGGGGCCTATCTCGTCAATGCCGACATCGCGCCATATCAACCGGCCAACACGCCGCCGGATTATGACTCACGCCGCCTGCGTCGGCTGCTCCTGACCAAAAAGGAGATTGCGAAACTGGCCGAAGCCGAACACCAAGCGAGATTGACAATTATCCCAGTCAGCGTGTATAGTAAGGGGCGGCGAATCAAGGTAGAGGTCGCCCTGGCCCGCGGCAAAAAGAAGTATGATAAACGGGAGACCATCAAGAAACGGGAAGCCGCGCGCCAAATTGAGAGAACCTTGAAAAGTTAAAGGGGATGATCGGCCTAGACAAGGAGAGATGCGGCTAGGGTAGCGCGCCGAGTTTGCTAGAACCTCGATAAACTTCTAGCACTTGAATAAGTGCCAACTTATTCTCTAAGGCGAAAAATGCCCTCGCGGGCGCTTTCGCTCCAGCTTTCGCTTACGCTTAAGCTGGCGTCCGAGCTCTTGAATTCCGTTAGAGAGCCACGGGTGTAATAATCTTCGGAATAGGTCGTCGTTTGTCTCAACGACTGGCCGAAATTATGAGACTGGATAAATAATGGATTAGTCTGCTCTCAACATTATCTATCAAGAAGCACCGGGCAAAACGGTACTTGAAGCAGACTACGCGCGTAGACGCCCAACCTAATCCTCCCTGCACCCGGGTTCGATTCCCGGCATCTCCACCACTGTGTACGAAGGGCGGCATAAGCCGCCTTTTGTTGTTTGTTTAACGGCTTTTTATCCAGTTCCGACACTTGATAATCGTTATAGAGAGGTTTGTAGCCATCCTGTATCCTCTGTAGCCATTCTGTCGTCTGAATACTCAATTTTCCGTCCTTAAGCGTCTGGTTCTGACTAAAGGCCATAAATATCTCCTTTTTGGTCTGGACATCACCATTAGTAAAGGCCGACCGAGCATTGGTAGCAAAATCAAATGCCCGTTCGGTAACCTCTAGCCACTGATCCGACCGCGTTTCCGTACTTTGGACTTTTTCCCTCAAACGAGTGATTGAGATTTTAAGCGCATCCCGTTCACGAGCGTACTCTGCATCATCAATCAAATCCCGATAGCGCATTTGGGTTAGCCGGTCCAACTGCTTTTGTGTTTCGGTCAAAGTCGTTTGTTGACTCTGATAAACCTTTGCCCGTTCTTTAACCTCGGTATCGTTTAAGCTGTTCAACACCTCTAGTGCCCAATTTCTAAACTCTGGGATAATTTCGTATTTAGAAAGTTCGTCAGTAATTTGTTTTTCTAATTCCTCTCCGGTAATTGAACCGCACTGGGAACAGGCAATGTATTTCCGGCGACGAAGACAATGGTAATAAGTATAACTTTTTACTTCTCCCGTACCTTTAATCACTTTGGTTTTAGTTTCGGCGACAATGGAAGCTCCACATTCGCCACAATGAACTATGCCGGTAAAAGCGTGGTTGAACCTTTTCGGTCTTGGCTTCCCTTTCCTACCCAAGAGAACTTGAACCCTATCGTATTCATCGAACGTTGCTATTTTAACGTGTTGACCAGGATATTCTTTTCCACCATATTCAATAATCCCGCAATAAAACTTACTGGTGAAAATCTTATAAACCAAACTCAAAGAGAGCGGTTTGCTACCCATGCGCCTAGTTTTTCTAGTTCGCAAACCCCACTCGTTCGTAGCCATGCTCAAAATTTTACTTGGGTTATACGCTCCGGTAAGCATTATGTCCCACATCTTACGGACTAGATCAAATCGGTCTGGATCGGGTATGATTGTTCGTTCGTATGGTTCATTAAGATAGCCGAAAGGGGCCAAGCAAGGCAAAATTCCTTTCGCTAGTTTGCTATCCAATCCCCGCCTGACATTTTTCATGTGATCCACAATAAACTGCGTGGAGACGCCCGTTTCAACGCTGAAGAGAACAGCGTTATCATCTGGCCGACGTTCACCATCAATCGTCATTATAGACTGGATAACTCTCTGCATCAGTAACCACTGAAGTCGCCCGCCATCTACCGGATTACGGGCCAACCGATTAACTTGCCAGCACAAAATACCACCAGCTTCGCCCGCTTCTATTCTCTCAAGCATCTTATTAAAAATCGGCCGTTCGGTCGGGGTCTTAGCGGAGTGAGACTCCCTCAATATCTCCTTGATTACTAAACCCCTCTCACTAGCCAATTTAGTAAGCCGATCAATCTGATCGTCAATTGACTGGACCTGTTTGTCTTCACTCTCTGACGATTTCCGAGCGTAGAGAAAGTATTTAATTTTGCTTTTGTCTGTGGTCATATTAAAAACCCGAAAGGGACGGTCTGGTTGACCCAGCCAGATATGCAATCCGCGAGGATTGGACAAAATGGTTGGCAGACCGCCCCTCTCGGGCACCATTTTATCCCACAAAAACTCCCCGCGACTATTGGCATATTTGCTAACTGGGTCAACATAGCCATTATACCATACTTTTACCTTCAAGCATACCTCGGTAGCGTCTTTGGCGATATTCCAAATTAAGGCATAAACGGCACCCAATTTGGCTCAAAACGGCGTGCTTAAATAGGACACCTACTCTTTGTCCACACAAAGGGCATTTGAACCAGTAACGCACTCCACCAAAGCCAGTTTTTGAGGTGAGTAGCTCAACCTGAATACCGCTAATCTCTATTTCAGAATTGATTAAGGTGTCCATCAACTCCCCCCGACATTTCCCGATAAATTCCGATATGGATACTCTCTGACACCCCTCCACCAAAAACTTTTTTCCTAAATCATTTGGGCTCATTGATTTCATTTTTGGTGGTTCCCGACGGGTTTTCTGGTCCGCTAGTATTGATTTGCTGATTTTGGGCCACAAAAGCGTTTCTGGTTTTGATATTTACTTCTACCGATGGTTGCCTCATCTGTCTCAATAAAGACAGTGCGTGCATCATTCGGCGATGAGCGCGGTCAATTTCTTTACCCATCAATCCGTAGTAGCCATTCTGTTCGTGACTAAGAAATTCGAGATTATAAAGATTGATAAATCTGTTAGATAAGTCCAAGGCACGAGCGTGAGAAGTGGCCACCACCTCAGCCAACATTACTTCGCTCACAGATTGGCAGTCATACTCTTTCTCGATGCGCCTGACCAACTCAAGTATTAGGGGTTGATAGTTTTCTCTTACAGTAAGTAGAAGCGGTAGATGGGTATCTGGACCCAATGCCATCATTGCCTTGTCGGCTATTTCGCTGAACTTCATTAGGTCGGCCTTGGTCCGCTTTTTCTTAGCTAAGTATGTTGGTAGTATTTTTGTCCTGAATTTCTTTATCAATTGTCGCGGGTCGTTTTCCGACATCAAATCTTCCTTCAGTATCCGTCTGGTTTCCTCTGGAGTTAATTGTTCAGCAATGCTCTTCGCGGTGATTGGTTTGTCTAACGATTTTTCCATATGTGGTGTTATCTTAATTGGATAATTTATATACATGACTTACACTTGCTTATACTTGCAGTGAAAAAGCAGTGATTTTGGGGTGTATGAGTTGTGGTGCATGTTTTTCCATATAGTTAAAAACTTGCACCATTCTCTTGCACCACTATTTGACTAGCAGGTAAGGCATCAATGAAAGCTGATGTAGGTAATGCAAGCTCTGTATCAGTTTTGAAGTAGCTTTTATAGATGCCCTCTATTCGTTCTTTGTTGAACAGATGCCTTACACCATCCTTGGTCCGCGATTTTTTCTCTGACGACAAATTAAACTTTTTGATAGCCCAGCCGACTTTGGCCGCGCGTTGTTTGTCGCTGTCGCTCGGTGGGAATAATTCGCTATCTATCAGCCCGCTTATCTCTTTGGGCGTTAGGACCGCCTCTAGTTCGGCTCCCAGCCGCTCTAAAATCGCTTTTATCACTGCTTCCTCGAGCTCTGATGGCTCATACTCGGAAAAGCCGTATTGAGCCAAGAAACGCTTTTTTGCCTCGGCTACCATATCGTCCGCACCCAGACAACCCAAGATGATTTCAAACGGCAACCATAATTCTAAACTTCGACCAAGCATATTGTTTGGTGTCTGGCGATACTCCATTTTCTTGATAAAGTATGACGAGCTAACAAAGTTATGATTGACTAATGCAAGTTTATACAATTCACCCCTTAAACTTCGCCAATCATCATTGCTATCGTCTGGGTCGTTAAAGTTATTTTGGCTCCTGATAAGCGAGACCACCAAACACCGGTCAGCTAAGTCCTCGGGCAATTCTTTGATTGAGGCAAATGCCTTGGGACCATAAGTTTCAAACTCCAATATCTCTCGACCCCCTTTCTTTTTATCTAAACTCAACACCCGACGCTTTCCGCCACTTTTCTTGTAGGAATCGGCCAATAAGTCCAGTAGTTCCTCGGTTCCTTTGCGCCCTAGAGCATCTGCTTGGTCAATCAGGTAAGTGCCTCGTATCGCGTCCACAGTATCACCTAGGGCCGCTAAGCTCGGCCGTGCCTTCACTGCGTTAAAACAAAGTTGCGCCAACAGATTAAGACACTGGCTTTTGCCGGACCGCTTTGGAGCTTTAATATGAAGAAAGGGATAAGCGTAGAAAGCAGGGAAAAAATAGGTTCCGATGATCCAACCAACCAAAAGGTAATAATCTATCTCTTGCTCTAGTTCAATATATCGTTTCGCCGTTGCCACTAATGTCTCCACAACCTTTTGAGGTGGTGTGATTGGTTTGGCAGATAGATAATCATCGAGGAATTTTTTGAGTGGTTCCACTCCCCACTTTTCCTCGATCCTTGCCAATTTGCGGTTGCGTTTTTCAAAATGGTACGGCTTGTCTTTAATTATCACCAACTCTTTGTCAGTAACATAAGCACTGCCATCGTGCGCTACGACGAAACACTCACTTTCCTCTAGATTACTAGAACGATAACGGAAGCCAAAACAGAGCACTCCGTTTTTTATATCAAACGAAGGGTGCAGTAGTTCATCATCAAACACTTCTAATTGATTGGATTTCTGCGGTTTCTTAAATTCTCCGAATGTCATGTTTGTTTATGTAATTGATTAGTAATTTTTATTTGTGGTTCACACCTCGACACAATCTTTACCAGATGGATAAGCTGGAGACCCTTTTCAAGAGCTTGCCCCTTGTTGATTTCCTTCCCAAAATGTTTTTGGTAGAGGATTTGGAATTCAACAATGTGCTTATCCAGTAGTTGCATAATCTATCGGTTATAGAGCCGTGTTTTAATCTCGCGGAGGCAGTTAAAGTAAAGCAGGGGGTCCACTCTTAATTTGTGAGCCCAAAAAAGCTGGACCAATTCGTCCAACTTCTTGTCCCTCCTGATTAAGAACGCCGCCCTTGTAGGCGTTTCCCTGTTGATGGCTTCCGGTTGGTAACCGTAACAGCTTAAAGCGCCAACCAACGACAAATCAGCCGATTCAAGATAATCATTTTCTCGCAATAGTTTTGTCATAGAAATCTAAACTTAATTTATTAATGCGACCCTCTGCCTCCAAACAAAAAAGCCGAGGCATTGTTGCCACGACTTTAATGGAACGGAAAAATTAAGGGTACGGAAAACTTATGGGTTTGTTGTGCCCTATTGTGCTTTGGTTATGACTGGATTAGAAGTCTATATCCGTGTTTCGGGATATTCTTAATTATGTCTTTGTTTTGGGCCCCCCTCGCGGGAAGGATACCCAACCCCTCTTTTATGTTTCTGATTATAAAGGTGAGGGTTCTTTTACTTAGTTTTGTAATATTTTGCCCAAGCAGGTCGCGGTATGTCGCTGTACAATTTTTGCCAGTCATCAGTTTAACTAAGGTCTTAAATTCTTGAGACTCTGGACTGAAATCTTTTTGGGTCTGGTTAAATTTTACATCGCCAGTTCGCCGGTTAGCGGTTAATTGGCCATATTGTGTTTGGACCAGAATTAAATCGTCGTCTTTAATGTGGGTCTCAGGGTCAGTGGGCTTTGGAGAAGTCGATTTTGCCCCCAGTTTTTCCTTGTAGGAATTATATCGCTCCTCAAAATCCGGCGGAAATTGTAGTTTTAATTCATACATAAGGCGGATACAGTTCGAAATCTGTTAGTAAACCATCTTCTCTAAAACCAGCTAGTATATTTTTAAGTTGCTGGTAATTTAGGGTAAAGTCTAAAAAATGAACCTGCGAATGCTAAGATTTTAGCATGAAACGCAGAAAGAAAAAATGTCCCAGTTGTTTGAAAACTAAATTCTGGA
>Ga0209541_10003900_pt1 | contig 26946 bp, 43 predicted proteins | sample RifCSPlowO2_01_FD_184027 | JGI IMG/M metagenome (GOLD analysis project Ga0209541, IMG submission 184027) | Groundwater microbial communities from Rifle, Colorado - Rifle CSP2_plank lowO2_0.1 (SPAdes) (version 2) | ecosystem: Environmental > Aquatic > Deep subsurface > Groundwater | place... | reverse complement strand
AGCTACAATAAAAATAGATATTATCCAATGCCAAAAGGATAAGATTGGAAGTCCTGGAATTGAAACTCCTGGCAAAACAGGAGCTAAAACTGGTTGAGCATTTTTAACAAATATTAATTTTAATGTTCCTTGTAACAATGTCCAGAATATTAATATCATGCCCGCAAAACCGAAAAATATTCCTAATGCTCCAAAAGTATGCAATAACCATCTTGGATATTTAGAAATTTTTTGCATCAGATTTAATCCAAGTTTGGTTCTGTATAATGCGAAAATTTTTCCTTGAACTTCGAATTTTTTTCTATTTTTTCTAAAAAAGATATAGATTATTATAACAAAAATTATGAAAAATATTAAATCATAGTTCATCTTATTTGCTCTTTTTTATAGGTCTTAAAAATTTACAACCACATCTTTTACATGCTACCCTTCCTTTAAGTATCTTCTGCATTGTAGTTCTTTGTTTAGTCTTGCATTTTTTGCAAACAAATACATTTTTGAATAATCTTGCTTGAGCTTCTGGAAATTTTGACATTATTTCACCTGCATTATTACTTTTTCATCCATTATAATCCAATAGATAACATTTGTATCTTCTTTAACTTTATTTTTTAATTCTTCTGGAATTTTTATATCAAATGTTTCATATGTTTCTGAATCCATAACATTTGCTATATCTCCATGAACTGATAAAACTTGTGCTGATTTTTTTTCAATTATTGGAACATCTACTTTATCTGATGAAGGTTTTACAAAAATCTTTTTTTCGTTATTGATTATGCCGATAGCTTCTATTCTACATTTTGTATGTCCATGTTTTCCTGTTTTTGATGTTTGTACATCTATAATTTTACATGAAATATTATCTAGAAGCACAAAGCCACCAACCCTTAAACTTCCGACGTCTGTTTGTTTTCTTTCAGCCATTAAAAGAAAAAGAATATGTTACATTTATAAAACTTGTGTTTTAATTTATAATTAATTTTATAGAGAATCTTCTAAGGTTGTTTTTTTATATTTATTATCATAATCTTTAACAAGTTGTTTTGCTACTCTTGAACTTGTATATGTTGTAAATCCCACAACAAGCCCAAAAAACCAACCTTTACTCACTGCAAGAAAAATATATGGATTGTGTACTATAATCTCTGGAAAAGGTAATTCTTTGAATTGAGGATCATTAATAGTTTTATATATTCCTATAGATAAAAAATATCCAACTGTCAAACCGCCAGCCAAATATTCATTAACTTTACTTAAAACTTTTAATGAATAATAAGATAATCTTTTTGATAATGGCGGATTGTTTGTAGGAATATTTGGCATACTAATATTTTCTAGTTTAATATCCTTTTTAGAAATCTTGCTTTCGGGTAATTTTGCTAATTCATCATCTATTGGCATTTATTTTTTTACTATTTTCTTTTTAACAATCTTTTGCGTAACAATAGATTTAGGTGTTAATGTATCTTGCAATAATCTTTCCATATAATTGATTCTTATGTTTAAATCAAATATTTGCTTAGATAAAGAAGCTATTGCAAGCCAAAGCTGTGCTGATATTGGATCAGGAGCTTTTTCAAGAACATTCTTATGTCTATGTGTTTCTTTTATCTGAGATTCTAGGTGTGGTTTCAATCCCTTATCAACTTCTTCTCGCCAATTCATAAAATTGAGAGATACGTGGGATTTATAAATATTTCCATTCTATAGTGGTTACATTAGTAAAAGGAAGATTTATAAAAGCTATTTAGAAGGAAGATGACATGACAATTAAAATAGGAGATTTTGTAGAAGTTGATTTTATCGGAAGAATAAAAGGAAATGGAGTTTTTGATACAAATATAGAAGAGGAAGCTAAAAAATATGATCTTTATAAAGAAAATGGAAATTATAAAGCATATATAATCTGCGTCGGACAGCACCATATATTAAAAGGATTAGATGATCAAATAACAGGGAAAGATGTTGGAGAATATGATTTTGATATATCTGCTGAAAATGGATTTGGAAAGAAAGATGCTAAATTAATGAAACTTGTTCCATTAAGATTATTTCATGCTCAAAATATTGATCCAAAACCAGGATTAGTCGTAAATGTCGATGGAATCTTAGGAATAGTTAGGAGTGTAAGTTCAGGAAGATGTATAGTTGACTTTAATCATCCTTTAGCTGGAAAAGACTTAAGTTATCATATCAATATAAAAAGGATTATAACTGATTTAAAAGAAAAATTAACAGGACTATTATATTTTGACCTTTTTTTAGATGAAGATAAATATAATATTGATGTCAATGAAGGAAATATTGAAATTAAGATTAAGGTTGTAGTGCCTACTGAAATTACAGATAAGTTTAAAGAGCATGCTAAAGGCTTAATTAAAGATATTAAAGAGTTGAATATTATTATAGATGATAAAAAGCAAGTAACGAATGATAATTAATTTTAAATATGAGTTTTTGCTGTTTACTTCCTAGTTATAAAAATGGACAGCATCATAAATGAAGCAATGAAAAGAGGATCAAGTTATGACTATATTAAAGATACTCCTCAAAAAACTAGTGATATAGATGAGGAATTAGAGCAATTACTAGCAAAACAGAGAGCTAAAATTAAAGTTGTTGGATGTGGTGGGGCTGGAAATAATACAATAAATAGAATAAGTGAAGTGGGGATTACAGGAGCTGAAACTGTAGCTATAAATACAGATGCTCAAGATTTATTATATACAAATGCTAATTCTAAGATATTGATTGGAAGAGAGGTTACTCAAGGATTGGGAGCTGGAAGCATTCCGCAAGTCGGAGAGGAAGCTGCTAAAGAAAGTGAACATGAAATTAAAGCCAAATTACAAGGAGCTGATATGGTGTTTATTACATGCGGATTGGGTGGAGGTACTGGAACAGGGGCTGCTCCAATTGTCGGAGATATAGCAAAAAAATTAGGAGCCTTAACAGTTGCTATTGTAACAATACCTTTTGCAATGGAAGGTCAAAGAAGATATGAAAATGCAATAATTGGATTGGAAAAATTAGAAAATATTGTCGATACATTAATTGTAATTCCTAATGATAAATTATTAGAATTAGCTCCCGATTTACCACTGCATACTGCTTTTAAAGTTGCAGATGAAATATTAACAAATGCTGTAAAAGGAATAGCTGAGCTAGTAACAAAAGCAGGATTGGTAAATTTAGATTTTGCTGATATAAGAGCTGTTATGGGGAAAGGTGGGGTTGCGATGATTGGAGTCGGAGAGAGTGATAGTGAGAACAGAGCAAAAGAAGCTGTTGAGAAAGCTATAAAAAATCCTTTATTAGATGTTGACATTAAAGGGGCGAATGGAGCTTTGATAAATGTTTCAGGTGGTCCTGATATGACATTAGAAGAAGCAAGACAAATTGTTGAAACTGTTTCTGAACAATTGGATGAAGATGCAAGAATAATTTGGGGAGCTCAGATAAGTGAAGATTTAGAAAATACAATAAGAACAATGTTGATTGTAACTGGAGTCAGTTCTCCTCAAATATTCGGACCAAAGAAAACTACTGTGAAAAGAAAGAGAGATGAAATTGAAAACGAATTGGGAATTGATTTTGTAGATTAAGATGGTAAAAGTTGAAAATCTTGAAGTTAGACTGGCAAGAGAAAATGAAATAGATGCTGTTCAAGCATTAGAAAATTCTAGATTGGAAGATGGATTTAAACATTTTAGAGAACTACATCATATATATTTTAAAGGAATTTTGGTTGCTGTTCAAGATGGAAATGTTTTGGGATATATAGGAGCAAACCGTATATATTCAGATGAGATGAATGTTGGAATTAAATCTGATTTTAGAAAAAGTATGCCTCCATGGGATCATGATCCTAGGCAATATTTTGCTTCGTATGGTGGCACTTTCTATATTCTTGGACATGCAGTAAAAAAAGAAAATGAGGGTAAAGAAATAAGTGAGGTTCTTATTAAAGAATTTTTAAGAAGAACAAAAGAATCTGGTGTAAAAGAACCGGGGAATATTTTGCAAGTTGCTGTGATATACAACTTAAGACACCCTACATTAATAAATCCACTTAAACTTTGGGGAAGTTATGGATTTAAACCTTTACTTAACACATATGATCCCAATTGGAAACATTCTGCAGATAAACCTGCTGATGGCGGAATGATTTGGGCATTGGATTTTACAGAATAATCTTATATAAATTTTTATAGTATTATCTTATCCATTTCTTTTATTCTTTCAAAACTTCTATCTCTTGTAATTAACGTCATGTTATTTTCTATTACTTGTGAGGCAATTAATAAATCTGCTAAGGACATTAATAGTCCTTGTTTATCATATTTATATTTTAAATCTGCTAGATAGGTTGCTGTTAATTTGCCTGCAGATAATACAGGGAAAAGTTCTAGAAATTCTAAAGCTTTTTTCTGGTTATGTTGCTTTTTTTCTTTAATACCTAGTAAGAATTCAAAGTAAGATATCATAGTAATATAAATTGTATCAGGGTGTTCTTTTTTAATTATCCCAATATTCTTTAAAACTAATTTATTGTTATGTTCTATATCTATAAGAATTGAGGTATCTAAAACAAGTGTCATTTCCTAAATCCTGGTTCTTTTCGCAATTTTTTTACAAAATCATGCATTTCATATGCTTCTTTATCGGATATTATTTTTCCATATTTTAAAATTTTAGGCCAATTATCTTCTGAATTTTTTCTATAACTTTTTACGACTCTTTCAATGATTACACCTATCGGAACTTTATTTCGCACAGCAAGTGATTTCAGTTCTGTCCAGGTAGCTTCATCTATGTTTCGTATTGTTCTTAATTTTGGCATATGTATTACATGTATTACAAATATTTAAATATTTCTATAGTATAAGACAAATAATATAATCATAGAAAGCTTTATAAATATACTAAAAAGCAAAAAGTATATAATTCTAGGTTTTTATTAACGACCTAGTTAACATAACATGGAAGAACAAAATAATCAACAACAAACTCAAGAAGAAGTAAAACCACAAGTAGAAAAAAGAACTTTTTTTAGTAAGATAAGAACTTTTTTTATTGAATGCAAAAGAGTTTTCAAAGTTACAAAAAAACCAAGCAAAGAAGAATTTAAAATAACTGTTAAAGTAAGTGCGATAGGAATAGGAATAATTGGATTAATAGGATTTATAGTTCATATTGTTGGAGTGTTATCAGGATTATAAAATGGAAGGATTAATTTTTGCATTAAGGACAACAGCAAACAGAGAAGATCAAGTTATGGATTTTGTTGCAAATAATGCCAGTAAAAAGAATTTAGAGGTTTATAGCTTGATAAGACCGCATGGGATGAGGGGTTATATCTTCATGGAAGCTAAAGATAAAGAAGCTGCTGAAGAAGCTTTCCAAGGTGTTCCTTATGCTCGTGGACTATTACCTAAACCTTTAGATTATAGAGAAATAGAACATATGCTTGAACAAGTTAAGGCTCAAGTTAACATACAGAAAAATGATGTTGTTGAAATTATTTCAGGACCATTTAAGAGAGAGAATGCTAAGGTTACAAGAGTTGATAAAGCAAAAGATGAAGTTGTTGTTGAATTATTGGAAGCTGCTGTTCCTATTCCGATAACTGTAAAAATAGATTCGGTTAAGGTTATAAGGAGAGAGGGACAGGAAGAAGAAAAGGAAGACGAAGATGAGTAAGGAAACAATAGATTTAATGGTCGATGGAGGAAAGGCTGCAGCCGGAGCTACAATGGGGCAAAGTCTTGGACCTTTAGGTGTTAATATTCAGAATGTTCTTAAATTAATCAATGAAAAAACAGTTGATTTCAAAGGAATGCAAGTTCCTGTTAAGGTTATTGTTGATACTCAAACAAAAGAAGTTGAAATTACAGTTGGAACGCCATTTACTTCCGAGTTAATCAAGAAAGAACTTGGAATTGAAAAAGGTTCGGGAGTTCCTCATAAAATTAAAGTTGGGAATCTAGCCATAGAACAAGTAATTAAGATAGCAAAGATGAAAAAGGATTCTATGTTAGCTAATAATTTGAAAAGTGCTGTAAAGAATGTTGTTGGGACTTGTGCTCAGATGGGTGTTTTAGTTGAAGGTAAAGATATCAAGATAATTAATGAAGAAATTAATACTGGAAAATATGATAAGGAAATTAATTCAGGAAAGACAGAGATAAGTGAAGAGAAGGCTAAGTTAATAAGAGAACAAACTGCAAGTATCCTTGAAGCAAGCAAGAAAGAAGAAGAAAGATTGAAAGCTGAGAAAGAAGCTGCTGAAAAGCTTAAGGAAGAGAAGAAAGCTGCGAAAGCTGCTGCTGAAGCTGGAACTACAACTGCTGCTGCTGGTGCTAAGACTGAAGAAGCTCCTAAGGTTGAAGCTAAGAAAGAAGAAAAGAAAAAATAATTCTTTTTAGATAGATTTATAAATTTTTATTTATTATTTTATTATATGGAAACTGTTAAAGAATATATAGCTAAACAAAAATCTATTATTGCTGAGAAAAAAAAGTTATTAAATATCCTTGAAACAAGCGGATTAGATTTATTTGTTACAAATAACAATCATGGACGTGTAGAATTTGAAACAAGAGATTATTCTTTAGCAGATAATGTTGAGATTGAAGAATATGCTACTTATGGTCAACAGTATGATTTAATACAATTTACACATAATTTACAAACAGTTCATGGAAATTTAAAAATATATTGTAGGCATTCTGAATGGCCTTTGGATAAAAATAGGTATGCACAAGTTATCGGTTTAGAAGGGCCATATGATACTGAAAGACATGATGTTAATCTTTTATTAGATTTTTATAGGGAAAAAGGAGTTAAATCTGAACTGATTAATGATTTAAAACAAAAAGTTGAGGAACATTATCAAAAACCTACTCCCGAAGAATTAGATAGGTCTTATGAACCCGACCTTAAATAGATTTTAATTCTTTTTTTGTTATCAATAATTTTAAATACAAGATTAACAAATTATTATTATGAAGATTGTAATCTTATTTGGATTATTAGCTTTGATAGTAATATCTACTGTTTGGATAACAACAAAGAATGATAAACAAATTACAGATTCTTATATTGCTTGTGGATGTGGTTGTTGTGATTTAGATAATCCTAAAGTAGAATGTTTATATAAATCTAGTGGAGATAGTTTACAAAAAATTATTGACGAAGACAAAAAACTATCACAAAATCCAGATTGTAATGTTGTTGGTTGTAATTTACCTGTAAAATATATTTATTGTGATTAAAAAAATTTTCTTTTTAAATTAAGCTTTATCATTCTTTAAACTGATATTCACCATCTTTCTCATAAACTACAGCTCCTCTAAAAACATCTTGATCATTGCCAAATTTACGATGAATGTCATTAACTATATCTCCTAATTCATTGGCTGTATCTTCATTACTATGTCCATCATAACTTGCTACCATAGCATATTTCATTCTATAAAGCGGTCTTATTTCTTCTCCGTGAGTTAATAAAGCAGAAAAACCTGTTTCTTGCCCCATTCTTTCGCTTGACATTATTCTATAATCCTTTTCACATTCAATAAGATCAGTTAACTTTGCATCTATCCTTAATCCAGAAACTCCTTCTTGTAATAACAATTGTAAATTTTCAGGTGTTCGAGCATCATATCTTACATTTGGCATGGCTCTTTCTATCTGTTCTTTAGAAGCATCACAATCAAAAAATGCGTATGCTGCACCTCTATTTTCTTGATTATTTGGCATATGAATACAAGGTAAGGCTAGTATTTAAATCTTTCTATTTGTTACTACTAGTTAATAATGAATAATAGAAAGGTTTATAAAGCTGTAAAACCTCCTATATTAAGGTGAAAAGATGAAAATAAGCGATGTTTTTAACCAAGGAAAAGAGAGTTTAGATCAACTAGCTTTTGAGATAGCAACTGCTTTTCCGCATTCAAATGATGTAGCCCATACAGGAATAATAGGAACAATACCATTTCTTGCTGGAAAATATGGAGCTGAACTTTTAGGGAAAAGGATTCCAGAATTAAAAAAATATTCTACTGCAATCGGGTTTGGATCATCTGCATTAGCTGAACTTTTATGGCAAGGATTTGTAGAACCAAATTCTTCTTATGATAATCCAGGCGATAAGTTAAGTGATTACAAGGGAATGGCTGAAACTTTGTTAGGATCATTAATTGCTTATGGTGGAACTAAAATTACTGGATTAATAAATAGAAAAGATTAATATAATTAAGGAGAAATTTATAAATTTAAATAAGCTAGACCTATCAATAATTTTATAAAGGAGATTGGTTGGATAAAACATACCAGGTTAACCTAGTATGGGACTAAGGTAAGTAAATGTATTTTAGCATATCGCTGTGGTTTAACTTGGTTATAGATTAGTAATAATCGACCATAATTTTCGGTTTGGGACCGAACGATCCCGGTTCAAATCCGGGCAGCCTCATTTTTTATAATATCTCTATAATTTCACCTATCTTTCTTTTAAATGAGTATAGTTCTGCAGGCCTATGAGAAACATTCATTGTTTTCTCTTTTGTTGGCTCTATTAATCCAAGAGATAATATTTTTTTTCTAAAATTTCTTTTATCAAATTTTTTATTGAATATAATCTCGTAGATATTTTGAAGTTGACTTAAAGTAAATTTTTTAGGAAGCAATTTAAAGCCTACAGTTGTGTATTCCATCTTCCATCTTAATCTTTTAACTGCATACTCAATGATTGTTTTATGATCAAATGCTAGCTCAGGCATTTTATATACAGAAGACCATTTTACATCAGAAACATCTGTTGAAGCTTTTAACTCTAAATCCTTGGAATTGATCAAAGCAAAATAAGCTACAGTTATAACTCTTGTTCTTGGATCCCTTTTTGGATTTCCAAAAGTATAAAGTTGTTCTAGATAGACGTCTTTAACTCCTGTTTCTTCAGATAGTTCCCTTTTTGCTGCTTCATCCAAAGATTCTTCTATTCTTACAAAACCGCCCGGTAATGCCCAGTAATTTTCAAATGGGGGAATATTTCTTTTTACAAGTAATACATTAAAATCATCATCCTTAACTGTAAAAATTATCATGTCTACAGTAACAGAAGGTTTATCATACTTATCAGCATTATAATCTTTTTTTTTCACAATAAATAGAATAGTTAAACAGTATAAAAAAGTTTTGGATACGATTAATTTAAATATTTGTAATTTTCAAGGATAGTTTATGTTAATAAGGATAAGTAAAGATCTAAAAAAACAGGAAATATGGGCTAATGGTGTAGAATTAGCAAGTGTAATGGGGAGAGATAGAAAAAATGGAAAAAGAATTATTACTCATCCATTAAATAAGAAGATTTTTTTATATAGATTTAATAATCCTGTGTTAATGACAGATAATTACAGAATATCTAGATTAACTCCTAGCTTAAGGGACAGTTTATTTTCTCTTTATTCTAGTCTTCCAAGAGTTGTTGAATATGATGATGTTAATGTAATATCTGATTATTCTCATATTAATGTTTGGTCTCCTTCCATAGATACCATGGTCTTTGCCAAAGCTCTTAGTAAGATGTGTAATAAAAATTCGAATTTTAAAAGTGCTGTTGAAATAGGATGTGGATCTGGATTTCTTAGTAAATATGTTTTAGAAAAATGTAAAAAATTAAAATCTATCTTGATTAATGATATAAATCCTTATGCAATAAAATCTGCCATGGATAATATAAAAGATATTAGGGCTAATTTTTATGCTGGTGATGGATTAAAAAAAATGAATGGAAATAAATTTGATTTAATGATCTGTAATCCTCCTTATGTTCCTAGACCAAATAGCATAGATGATAATCCTTATGAAGGAATAGGATTATTGAAACATCTTGTTCATAACGGTCAAAGGTACTTAAATGACAATGGAATTTTGATAACAAATGTTTCTAGTTTGTGTTGGAATATTTTATTCAAAGAAAAACCTAAGATGAAGGTAAAAATATTAGAAAAAATGAAAGTTCCATTAAAGGTAAATAATATTTTAAATGATAAAAAATGGGTTAACTATTTGATGAGAAATGGATTAAAAAAGAAATATAATAATGGTTATGAATATTGGCAAGAATTAAACATAATAATGTTAAAAAATACTATATCCTGATTATTCTTAATGGTTTCCCTATTTTAATTGTTATTTTTGTTCCTCTGTTAAATTCATACTCCTCTATTGAATCTAATGAGACTATTCCTTTTGTATTATTTAATGATGTTATTGTTATTTCTTCTTCTTGATTTAACATGCCTGTTAACATAGAATAACCATTTAATCTTCCCTTATATGGCTCTGTTACTAAAAATCTTGCATATTTTGCTGTTCTTGGAAAGTTATTTGGTTTTTTAAACAGGTATCTTGAAGCTGAAGTGTACCAACCTGTTGATCCTGTGCCTGTAGATATTATAATCCCTGAACATTTTTGCTCTTCTTTTTTATTTTTATGTTTTAATATATGTCTTGACATAAATTTTCTTTCAACTTCTCCCAAAAATATATCTGATGTTGCTAAACCTATTCTTTTATCATTTCTTTTTACTTCCAATCTTGTCCATTCTTCAATTTTAAAGTCTTCATTTAAAATTTTTTTAAAATTTTTTTCAAAACTATCTATATCAAAATATGTTAGGATTCCTTCACTTGTTTTTATGTCTGAATTTATTCCTAAAAAAGTTGTATTGTCTATAAAATGCGAAACAAACCCGAAATGGCCATCTCCGCCATAGGCTATTATTAAATCTGCTTTCTTTACCAATTCCTTAGTTAATTTTTCTCTATAAATGAAGTTCTTTTCCTGTATTAACATTTTTAATCTCTTTAATCCTTCTTTTTGTCTTTTGTGGCTTCCCATTATTTTTCTTATATTAACCCCTTCTCTTTCATACTTTTTCATGAGTTGATCATGATTAAATTTATATTTTTCTAAATCTAATTCATATTTGCTTCTCTTTGGAACTACAATTATCTTTGAAAGTTTCATTTTTTTATTTCCAGCATTCTATCTATTGATAGTCTTGCTTTCGCAACTATATCTTTATCTACATTAATTTCATATAATTCATTCTGTAAACTATATAATATCTTTTCCAGATTTATTTTTCTCATATGTTGGCAAAATACATTACATGTTTTTATGAATTCTATTTCTGGAAATTCTGCTGCCATATTAGAGGTCATCTCGCATTCTGTTCCGAGATAAACTTTTTTTAATTCTGGATTTGATCTAATGTATTTAACCATTGCTGATGTGCTTCCACTAAAATCTGCTTCTGCAACAGTCTCTTTCAAACATTCTGGATGAACGATAATTGCAGTATCTTTAGACCTCTTGGGCATAGAATATTGTAATCTAATATTCCTAATATCCTCTGGTTTAATTTTTTCATGAACCTCACATCTAGCAAATTTTTTATCATATTTTCCTGGGTAGATTAAATCAATTGCATGTCCATCTTTATCTAAATCATCCTGTAGGTTTTCTCCCATTAATGAATCTGGGATAAAAAGAACTTTATCTTTTTTATATTCTCTTGCAGCATGTAAAATAACTTCTAATCCGTTTGCAGAAGTGCAACAATAATCTGATTCTGCTTTAACTTCAGCATATGAATTTATATATGTAACAACTGGGATTCCTGGATATTTAGATTTATATTCCAAAACATCTTTTGCTGAAAAATTATCTGCTAGGCTACAACCTGCTGCTAAATCTGAAATCAAAACTTTTTTTCCTGGATTTAGTATCTTTGCTGTTTCTGCCATAAATCTTACACCATCAAATAATATAATGGGATTATTTGCTTTTGCTGCATATCTGCTTAATGCTAAAGAATCTCCTCTTTGATTTTCGTTTGAAAGTTGATAAACTAAAGGAGCCATATAGTTGTGTCCAAGAATTAATACATTTTTTCTTTCTCTTAATTCTAAGATATTTAATATTAATTCTTTATTTGCTAGATAATCTATTCTTTGATCTTCTGCTAATGATTTTTCTATGTCTCCTAGTTTTTCTCTTATGGACATTTCGTATATGGCTGACATTTTTATCTCCTAACAAGGCTTTTGTTATAATCTTCTAATATCTTTTTGTGATCGAATGTTAAATTCATTTTTAATGCATCTTCCAATGTAATCCAAGTGAAATTTTTAGCGTCATCTCCTGCTTTTGCTTCTCCAAATCCTTCAGAAACATAGGCTACACTTACCATATGTCCTCTTGGATCTCTATCTGGATCTGAGTAAACTCCAAGTAAATATTTTATTTTTACTTCTAATCCTGTTTCTTCTTTTGCTTCTCTTATTGCGGCAGTTTCTGTTTTCTCTCCATAATCTACAAAACCACCAGGTAATGCCCAGCCTCTTGGATAGTTTTTTCTTTCTATTAAACCAATTTTTCCTTGAAATTCAATTATGTTGTCTACGACTAAATAAGGGCAGGTGTTCTCTCTGGTTTTAGTTCTTGTTTCCATTTTTTATCCTCCATTTCCATTTGTTCAAAATAAGGTGTTAAGCAAAATCTATAAACATTTCCCCTCTTAAAAAGAGATATTTCTTCTAAAGTTTTATCCTCCATTTTCTTTGCATTTTCTGATGAAATGTTTCCTAAGAGTATTACATCGCTTGCTTTCATTTCCAAACTTAATTCTCTATTTATCCTAGATATTATCTCTTCTTGAATCGGCCTATATTTTGTGTAAAGTGTTCCCAGTGGAATTTCTTCAACAATCTTTAATGAGGTTAATAATCTTGGAACATCTTTAAACCATTTATTTGCATACAAGGAATCTATTGGTGTTCTACTAAATGTAAATCCTCCAATTCTAAATCTAAAAACACCATAAGGTTTACTAAAGGATATTGTTGTTGCTATTATATTTTCATGACTTAGATCAAACTTATAATCTTTTGTTAGTCCAAGGTATGCCAAATCTAAAATAACTTTATGGCCATTGTCACAAAGATTATTTATAAAATTATTTGATATTATGTTTCCATCGCGTGCAGATGGGTTGGAAATAAACCATACTCCTGGTTTAATGTTTTTTGTGTTGGAATTTATTTCAATGTTTTGCATGTTAATTGTTTTTCCATATTCTTTATAACCTTCATATTCTCCTTCAAGAGTGTAAATGGTGTCAATGCCATTTGATTTCAATAAAGAAAGTAAATGAAATATCCCTTGGCTTGATCCTGCCATAGGGTAACTAAATTTAAAATCTTTTAAGTTAGGAACTATGCTGGAATAAGATTTTACAATATTTTCTATTACTGGAACATGAATCATGTCTAGGTCTATTTTGCCGTCAATTGAAGGTGCTTTAAATTCATTTTTGAATAATCTGTTAAGTATTTCGTCGGCTTCCTCTATTGAAGTTGATGTTAAAAATAATTCTTCTGGAAGTTTTTCTCCAAAATGTACTAGTGGTCTGACTTCTGGGAAAAAATAACTATATACTGCTTTCATCAAGTTTATCTTGGTCATAGTAAAACAGCTCCTGCATATTGCCAATCATATCTTAGATGACCATCTGGAAAAAATATTAGTTGTCTAATTTCTTCTTCATTTGTATCTGAAGTAAGTGAGTTTGTTAAGCAAAGATTTTGTCCATTAATGTCATATACTTTTGCTCCATATTGTGATTGCAATAATAATTTGCCATTATCGTTTAGATATGATACCATATCATCAAGTTGTTCTTTTTTTAATTGATGTTCTTTTGTCCAATCATAAACTTCTTGATCTATGCTGTCTTCAGGTTTATTTACTGGTCTTATTGTTAATTCTTCTACTTTATTCTCTTTAGCAAATAATACTAATCTTTCTAAATCCTTTTTATTATCTATAAAATTAGATAATAATATTGTGCTTAATCGTACTGAAAGCCCATTATCATGAAGATAACTAATTAAATTTGGTAAATCAATATATTTATTTTTATATGGAAGGTAAATTTCCTTGTTTCTCTCTGGAGAATAATGAACTATTGAGATTGCAGATAGGGTTAATCCAAGATCGTACCATTTTTTAACAAATGGATCAAATTTTTCTCTTTGTTCTGCTATGGCAATTCCATTTGTTTGTATTTCGATAAATGGGAAATTAAATTCTTTGAGATTTTCAAGATATTCTGTAATCTGATTTGGAAATAATGTAGGTTCTCCTTTGCTTGTTATCATTACTGTTGTAAATCCTTTTTGTTTTGCAAATAAAGCTGATTTCTTAAAGTTTCTCCAGTTAATTATTGCCGGCTTTAGTTCGATTCCATTTTTTGGCGTCATTTTTGATATGCAAAATGGACATCTGGCATTACAAGCTTCAGTTCCTGCAACAATACTGAAGGTTTTCATTTTCCCTCCCATTTGTTGATTAATGTTTCTCTTAGATCAAAACCAAAAGCTCTTTCGCTTACAACTATTATTGGCGGTCCTTGAAGTCTTTTATATACTGATTTTCTTAGTAAATTGTAAGTTTCATAAACTAATTTTTTGAAAGTTTCTATGTCATATTTATCATAGATTATTTTTCCATCTAAGTAAGGCAAAAATTTTTCTGGATTTAATTTTCTTTTCTTAAAAAGATTCACCAGATCTTTAGGTTCTATTCTATTTTCAACGAATTCATTAACTATTGGAGCAACAACATCATAATCAAATGGATCAAATTGTCCTTCACTTAATTCTGCAGAAGGTTTTATTTTAAAAACTTCTTCTGGAATTATTTCTTTTTTATATTTTTTATTGACATATCTTGATATTTTATAAACATCTATCTTCGTTAAATCTCCTATTATAGAGATACCACCACACATATCACCATAAAGTGTTGCATAACCAAGTGCAATTTCAGTTTCGTTTCCGTTTGATATTAATAATGATCCTGTATCATTTGATTCAAGCATCATTAAAATGCCCCTAATTCTTGCGTGAATATTCTCTTTTGCAACTTTATTTTTTATCTCATGAGAATTTTTTTCAAATGTTGATTTTATTTCGTTGTCTATTGTTTGTATAGGGACGATTTTATATTCTATATTAAGATTAGATGCTAATTTTTTTGCTATAGACTTTGTAATTTCTGTATTAAATTTAGATGGAAGGTTATATGCCGATACATTTTCTGCACCAAATGCATCCACGGTTATTGCCAATCCCAAAGAAGAATCTATTCCTCCAGAAATCGGAATTATTGCTTTTTTGAATCCTGTTTTTAATGCATAATCTTTCAAACTCATAACTAAAGCTTCATAAACTTCTTTTTCATTATTCAATTCTGGAATTTTTATTGAAGGTAATTTTTTATCTAAGTCTATTATTATAGTTTCTTCTTTAAATTGATTTCCCAATGCAAGAAGATTTCCTTTTTCATCGTAAAATAAACTTTCACCATCAAATGGTATTATATTCTTTCCATTGTCAGAAGCACCAACTGTGTTAACATAAACAAAGGGTATTTTAAAATTTTTAATGTGTTGTTTAATCTTATCGTTTCTTTTCGAACGTTTTTTTGGATAAAAAGGAGAGGCATTTATATTAATTATTAAATCTGCTCCTTGTTCAGCAAGCTCTTTAATTGGTTTTATTTCATAATCATCATCCCACATATCTTCGCATATAGAAATTCCTAATTTTATAATTTTATTTTTAATATTTACAGATATTGGTTTTCTTTTTTCAGAAGAAGAAAAATATCTTTTGTCATCAAAATATCTATAGTTTGGAAGAAGAGTTTTATATGACTTTCCAATAATCTTTTTATTTTGCAATACAACTGCTGCATTATATCTTCTGATTTTTCCATCTTCATTTTTCTTTTTGGAATCAATATCAATAAAACCTATAACTGCGATTATTCCAGATGTACTTTTTTGAATTTCTCTTATGGCATTTATATTTTCACTTACAAAACTCTTATCTTCTATTAAATCCGAAATACAATATCCAGTTACGGCCATCTCTGGAAAGATAATAAGATCTATAAAATCTTTTTTTGCATTTTCAATTTCTTTTATTATCTTTTTTGTATTTCCAGATATGTCCCCTGTTATTGGGTTCATTTGCACAAGTGCTATTTTCATTTTTACTCCTGTAATATTTTTTCTAAATCATTTACTGTAATTAGTTTTGCTCCTTTATCTTTCCATTTGTCTAAAACTTCTTCGAACGGTAAATTTGGCAATTCTTTTATTGCATCTATGGGAACATAAACTTCAATCCCACGTTCAAGCAACCCAAGTACTGCATAATTTACACATACATTGGTTGCTACCCCATAAACAATTGCCCTATCTGGTTTTATTAAGTTAACTATCATATCTGCATGTTTATTTCCTTGAAAAATATCAAAATGATCTTTATATAATATTATGTTTCTAGTAGATTTTATTTTATTTTCATCAAATCTTTCATCTTTCCAATCTACAACATAGGGATTACTTGGCGTTGTAGCTTTTATAAAATCTGCTCCTGATGTTCCCCTCATGCAATGTTCCGGATAGGTATTTTTATAATCTGGATTGTCTGATAGTTCTTTTGAATCTTTATCATGTAAGTCTCCAGTATTAACAACTTTTTTTTTGTATTTTCTGGCTTTTTTTGTTATTGTGTATAGGTTGTCCTCAATAGTTTCAGCATGATTAACATATAATTTTCCTGACTCATACATAAAATCATTTGCTGTATCCACATTCCAAAATATTGTTTTCATTTTGGTTACCTCCTGAAATATATCTTCTTGTAAGATTATCAACTAATTCCTCTAGTTTTTTAGAAACCTTGAAAGTGTAAGGAGAGTTAACTTTGACTTGTTTGTATTTATCTGGAAGTTTTGTAATAGAATCCAAACAATATTTTCTTGTTTCTTCTAAACTTTTTCTTTCATAAACTCTTTCTCCATCTTTGACAATTAATTCTAAAAGTGGTTGTCCATCTACTTTTTCATTTTCAAGGGCAAGAATATCATAAGAATATTTTCCATTTTCATCTAATACTCTGTAAACTTGTTTTTTTCCTGGATATGTTTTCTTTCCATAAGCTAATTTTATTTTAGCTCCATCTTTATCTTCAACTAATTTGTAAACTCCAGGAATAGCAGCTACTGGTTTAGCTGTTATCATCTCTGTTCCTACACCATATGCATCTATGTTTGCTCCTCTTCTGATTAAATCATCTATTGTATATTCATTGAGATCATTGCTTGCAACTATCTTTACATAATCTAAATTTCTTTCATCTAAAATTTTTCTTACGTTTTTGGATAAATTTAGTAAAGGTTCAGAATCAAGTCTTACTCCACCTAATTTTTTGCCTTCTCTTTCAATTTCTTTTGCAACAACTGCTGCATTTCTTGCACCTTGTAATGTATCATATGTATCTATTAATAATATTGGATTGTTTGAAAATGTTTTTACATATGCTCTAAAGGCATCTAATTCGTTTGGAAAACTCATAACAAAACTATGTGCTTGTGTTCCGCTGATTGGAATTCCATATTCTTTCCCAGCCTTTATATTACTTGTTGCAGCAGCTCCAGCAATATATGATGCTCTTGCACCTTTCATTGAAGCATCTTCTCCATGAGCCCTTCTTAATCCAAAATCAACAACCTTTGCACCTTGGGCAGCATTGACAATTCTATTTGCTTTAGTTGCAATCATTGTTTGATAGTTTATTATGTTGAGCAAAGTAGTTTCTAAAAATTGAGCTTGGCTTCTTTTTGCAGTTACTCTTAATATTGGAGTATTCTCTGTTATTGGTGTTCCTTCTTTGACAGCATATATATCACCTTCAAATTTAAAGTTCTTTAATGATTCAAGAAAATCTTGTTTAAACAATCTTTGATTTTTAAGATAATCGATATCTTCATCTTGGAATTTTAAGTTTTGGAGCAACTACTGGATTTCCGGAAAAGATAATGGAGATAGAAGAAAGATGGAATAAAATTCTAAAGGATATGGCAAAAACCAGTGTGCCTAGTAGTTTTTTGGAAACTTTCAAGAATGGCCATAAAATAAGTATGATAAATTCAAAAAGCATGTTTGATGTTGATGGATTAATACATGAATTTAAACATGGTGTTGATAATGAAAGGATTAGAAAAGCTATTGAAGGATTAAATTCCGGAGATGTAGCAAGCTTTGCTCAGTCATTAGTTGATAAAAATTATTTAGTTGGAATATCATTACCATTAAATCATCAAGATTAATTATTGTAATAGAAAAGCTTAAAAAGCCTTTAAAAGTTGAAATTATATCACATTCTCAATAAAATGTCAGGAACAAAGAAAGTTGGTAGTGCAGGAAGATTTGGCGTTAGATATGGTAGAAGTATAAGACATAAAGTTGCTGAGATAGAAAAAAAATTAAGAAGCAAACAATTATGTCCTTACTGTCATAATTACAAAGTAAAAAGATTGGCTGCCGGAATATGGCAATGTAAAAAATGTGGAGTAAAATTCACAGGAAAGGCTTATTCAATAGACTAAAATGACAACCTACAAATGTTTTGATTGTGATAAAATTGTAAAAGAAGATTATGTTAAGAAGAGGGTTAGATGTCCTTATTGTGGAAGCAAGATCTTATTTAAGCCAAGAGTTACCAATGTTAAAGTGAAGGCATTATAATGGAAATTAATGATGAATTAAAAGGTAAGATAGAAAAAATACAACTTCTTGAACAGAGAATGCAGATGTTTTTAGCCCAAAAACAAAGTTTTCAAACGCAATTATTAGAAGTAGAGAATGCATTAACTGAACTTGGAAAAGTAAATGGAGAAGCTTACAAAATTGTTGGAAATGTAATGGTATTGATGCCTAAAGAAGAAATAGAAAAAGATTTAAATAACAAGAAAGAAGTAGTTAATATAAGAATTAAGAGTTTAGAAAAACAAGAGGATAGTATAAAAGATGATGTTTCTAAATTACAAGAAGAAGTAATGAAAGAAATGAAGGAGTGAAAATGGTTGATGATTGTTTTAAGGATGTAATTGAAGTCCTTAATCAAATAGAAGTTGATTTTTCTGTTCCTAAAAATGTTAGAGAGAAAGTTAAGAATGCTACAAGTGCCTTATGTATTGGTGATTGTGAAGTTAAAGTTAAGATTGATAAAAGCTTACAGGAATTAGATGATATAAGTGATGATCCTAATGTTCCAAGCTATACTAAAATGCAGATATGGAATGTTGTAAGTTTGTTAGAAAGTATATAAAAAATGATTAATCTATTTTTGTTTCTTCTTTTGCTTTAGAATTAACCTCATCATAAAATTCTTTTACACCTTGAGCAAAATCTTCTGGACAAGTTGCTTTTGCTATAACTGGAATTTGTGTTCTTAAAATTGCATAAATCAGCGTAGGGTATCCAACTAGAGATTGTTTTATTGGAAATGATTGTCCTGGAGATACTCCTGTCTCCAAATCATGTAAAGTTAATTGAGCTACTAAATTAAACCCGATAGGATTTATTGTTGGATGTCCTCCTAATCTTTCTGCTAAGAGGCCACCAAATTGATATAATACGCTCTCTTGATTAGGTATATATTCCCTAAGATTTCTTAACTTTTCTTTTATTGGTTCTGTTAAGATTGCATCTGTTAATGACATTTTTGTTTCTCCTATCCGTTAAAAAATAATGCTCCACTCCTTTAGGGTTTAATTCCTTTTTCTGCAAATATTCTTAAATATTGTTCTTTTGCTTCGTTTAACATTTTTCTTGCTGTTTCTGCATTTATATTTCCTTGAGTATAATCTCTAGCAACTTCATAAACGGTATCTGGCAAAAGTTTTTGTGCCTCTGGGTTTTCTAAATAGAACATTTCAATTATTCTTTTATTTTCTAATCTATTTCCAAGAACATCAATTGTTTGTAATACCATTTGCGCAGCTCTATCTGCTTCATTTCCTAGTCCAATTGTTTTAAATTGTGATAATATCTTTTCTAAATCTTTTCTTGCTTGTTCTTGAGTAATTGTCATTTTATGTTTTATCCAACGGATCATTTCCGCCTTTGGAAAATGGATTACATCTAGCCAATCTTTCCATGGCAATTAAAGAACCTTTAAATGACCCATTTTCTTCTATTGCTTCTTTCGCATATTCTGAACATGATGGTTCATATTTACATAGTCTATCTATATTTAATCTTTCTTTAATCTTTGGAGAAATATTTATTTGATAATTTCCTATTTGACTTAATAAAAATTCCTTAGTAGAATTATCTTCTACAATTTGTACGATATTAGAGGATGTATCTCCTTGATTTTTATTTTTATTAGTTGATTCAGTTTTGCCAACTCCATGCCATATCAAATAACCTACTGCTAAACCAAGACAGCAACCACAACAAAAACCATTAGTTCCATTTTTATCTTCTGCCATTTTATTTTCCTTACTTATAGAAAAACAAGAAAAATTATCTTTATAAACCTTTCTAAAGTAACTACTCTAAAATGGTTTTTATCTTATATTAGTTAAGAGAATGTCATATTATAATATAGAAATGTTTAAATATCTCCTCGTGCACCACAAGAAGTAATGAGGACAAAAAATGGGAATATTTGACAAATTCAAAGACGTATTTACTGAAAAAGGGGAAGCTTATCCTGCTGAATTTAACGAAGATTATGTTGAATTAGAAGCTAATAAGGATTTAAGGGAAAAAGCTAAGGTAACTGTAAGACCTTTTATAATAACTGATTTTGCTGATATTAAGCCAATGTTAGACTCTTTAAGAGAAGGTTATACTATAGCGCTAGTTAATGTTGGACCTTTAAAGGAAAAGGATATGGTAGAGTTAAAAAGAGCTGTAAATAAACTAAAGAAGACTTGTGATGCTATAGAAGGCGATATAGCTGGATTTGGGGAAAATTGGCTTGTTATTACTCCAAGCTTTGCTAAGATATGGAGAGATAATCAGACTGAAAATATAGTTGAACAGTAATTCTAATTTAATCTTTTTTTATGCCAACAATCATTTATATTTGTAAAAATATTAATTGCATTTGAATCAAGATTGTCATAAGTTATTCTATAGATTAAAGATTTTAATTTTCTTAAATAGGGATGTTTTAAATAGAAATCAATTCCTGCAACATGGGCAGCTCCAAAATTGACTAAAATATATTCTCCTTTTGCTAAATCTTTGCTGTTGAGAATTTGAGGAAGTTTTGCAAGTCTATTTGTTAGTGCAACATTTCTTTGATCAGTTATATGTCCGAGAAATAATACTTCTCTTGAAGCACTATCTATTATTTGTTTTTCTGTATCTTCATTAGATGGGATAAATAACTCTTTAAATCCGTTCGAAAATGAATATGATCCCATTAAAAGATATAATCCTGCCAAGGTTTTTGTTCCTTCAATAAAGAAATCTCTTCTTGTTGAATTCGCTCCTAAAATTTTTCTTGAATTGTCTATTGCATATAGTCCGCCTGCAATTCCGATTCCCCCCTCAATAAAAACACATGGTGTGGATAAAGAATCCATTTCGAGAACTGATTTATTGTGTTTTTTGCATAGGTCCAATAATGTACCAAAATAAGATTTTCCATCATTAGTTACAACTTCTCTATTCATGTCAGTAGGTAATCCTTCACTTACTACAACTGAAGCATTTTTTACTAATTCATCTAATGTTTTATAATTGTCTTGTGCAAATTTTCTTGAGTGGTATACACCAAATAATTTGTATGGTATTTTTGAAATTTCTGTTTGAATTAACATTCCATGAAATTTTGGATAATGTTTTTTTGATTCTTGTGATTCACATATAGATATTGGATTTGGATTTGTAGTATCGTCTTCCACATTATAGGAAATTTCTGATGTACAAGAAACAATTGAAGAACTTAAAACTAAACCTGTAACCCCCAGGTCTATCCCAATACCCAATACTTTCTTTAAAAATTCTCTTCTTTCCATTTTAATATTCACTATAACTTTTTATGAATCGTTCATTTATAAACCTTTCTATTTGTTACTACTTAAAAGTTATTGTAAATCTATTAAGGCTATATAATGCTAATTTTTTATAAAAAGCGAGAAGTTAGTATTATATTTGTTAATAATTTATTCTTCTGGGTTTATAGAAAATTTCCATATAACTGATTTTGCTATTATTGATAATTTCTTTGATAAATAATCATCCAATGTTTTTTCGTCTTTATAATAAAAATGACTTTGATTTAAACGCTGTTCTTCTCTTCCATTGAATGTAAGCTCTGTAGAAAATTCTATTGGAGTGTTTCTTCTTATATAGCTATGGTCGGCATCATTTACTTGTTTTGTTTTAATTCCTAGTTGTTCAAAATAAAGATTCTTTGAGGGAGAGATATGATCCTGTCTTAACTTGGACCCATTATATTTTTTAACATTAAATAGAACAATTAATGCATCACTTATCTCTGTGCCTGTAACTACACCTACATCATCTATATATTTGCTAACAGCTATAGCTATTTTTCTTTTTCTTCCTTCTAAATCTCCATCTGAAAGAGAAAATTCTGCTTCTTTTAGTAAATCTATTAAACTTTTTATCATAAGCTTTTCTTACAAATTTGGTTTATAAAACTTTTGCTTTGTCTTTTCTTTAAAGTGGTTACAAATAGAAAGATTTAAAAAGCTATTATTTTATCAAATTTTTGATTAAAATGGGAGCATTAGGAAAAATTATTGGAGGGACTTTAATTTTAGGATCATTATACTTTGGAAAAGGTTGTGTAGGGGATATTTATAAAAATCATGTTTGGGATAGAGATGTTACCAAATATGTAGAGGTTGCTAATGGTGCAGTTACAGCTGGAAAAAAAGAAGGTATTATTTCTATGGAAGAAAGTTTAGAACAAGCTTATGATCATGCTGGTAGATGGAAAGGGAAAAATCTTGCTATAAAATGGGCTACAGCTACAAGCGAAGTTGATAGTTTAAGAAGTTTATTGCAGATGGCTGCTAGAAGATCTCATGAAATAGGTCAATTAGAACAAGCATTAGATATGGGTGTTTTGCCAAATGATGCTCCTGCTTGGATAAAAGAAACTGTTGATGCTTTGTATACAGATAAAGATTCTTCAAAACTGGACAAAAGAATTACTTATAGCGAAAAAGGACAAACAATAGCTAGTTCCTATGAAGCATTAAATGATGTCATAGCTGGTGGAAGCAGAGTAAGTGGAGATGCCAGTACCGAAGATAGATCCTTAATTTTCATCTTAGACGAAGCTGGTGGTATTAAATCCATAGTAAGAGGTGAAGGTAATGATTATAAAAAAGCTGCTGCTCTAGTTTATATCTCATTAATAAAATCTAATATGGGCTTCCTTGATGAAGCTATTGCTGATTTAAAGAAAGCTTATAATACTATTAAAAATTATCCTGATGATAAAAATTTGTCTATAGTTAGAAATACAGTAACAATGAATCAAGGAACATTGGAAAAATTACTATTGGGTGCTATTGATAAATTTGAAGAGGTAAATAAAACAGATCCTTCATTAAAATATAGTGCTGGATGGTGGGATAGAGTAGCAAAGTTGGGAGAATCTATTGGTGGAGATGAAACTCCTTGCTTAACAGACATATCAAAACATATTGGTGGTCGTTATAGTGATAGAGCGCTTTTAGCTGGCTTATGGTGTTTCTTACTTGGGGGATTGGGTTTAGGAACACTTTATGTAACCCGTGATGGTTATTAATGAGTCTCTTTAGTTAATTTTATAAATCTTACTTTTTTAACATTATTATGGATAAACTAGAAAAACAAAAATGTCCGATTTGCAGTCAAAATGCATTGACATTGACTGAAGAAGAAATGGATATTCCTTACTTTGGAAAGTGTTTTTTATTTGCAATGGTTTGTAGTAATTGCCAATATCATAAATCAGATGTTGAAGCAATTGAACAAAAAGAGCCTTGTAGATTAACTTTTGAGATTAATAATGAGAAAGATATGAAAGTTAGAGTTGTTAAGTCAAGTGAGGGCAATATAAAAATTCCATTTGTAGGAGAAATAGAATCTGGACCTAGTTCAGAAGGTTATGTTACAAATGTAGAAGGAATATTAGAAAAATTTAAGAAAATAATAGAAGATGAAAGAGATTTAAGTGAAGATGATGATGTAAAGAAGAAAGCTAAGAATTTGTTAAAGAAAATATGGAAGATTACTTTAGGTGATGAAAAAGCTAAGTTAATAATTGAAGATCCTTCTGGAAATTCGGCTATTATAAGTGATAAGACTAAAGTTGAGAAGATGAAAAAATAATATCTGCTATTTCTGTTTCTTTTCTTGCTATCTTAATTATATTATATTTTTCTAATTCTTGCAATTCCTGAAATCTTGAATGGTTGTTCCATGGGCGGGATAATAGTATAGGTAATGGTGTTTCTTTTTCTCCTTCTATGAATGTTTTTGCCAAATCTAAAATTACCTGTGGATGATCATCTATAATAAAATCATAACCGTTAGTTAAGAAATATTTTAATTTTAAATCGTAATCATTATCTGAAAAATAAAAGCTTCTAAATCTATTTGGAAAATTCTCTTTTACTGTTTCCAAAGTTACATCTCTTTCTGATAGGAATCTTGCTGTTACAACATCCAATTTTGCAATTTCAGAAAGTTTTTCTATTGTTTCTTGGATTCCGTTATAAGGTAAAAGTTCAGCTAAATGGCCTGAATTGATATGCAACCTCATCTCTTTTTCTACTTCTTCTTTGATTTTTATAGGAAATCTCTCGATATTTTCAAAGCCGAAATCCATTATATCTTCTTCTTTTAATAGTGGATTAACTCTATATTTATCATTGATATGATTAAGCCAATTTGCTACATAATTTAATAAAACCCCATCACAATCAAAGGCTATTGTTAGTTTTTTCATATAAATATTATAACAATAAGTTTTAAAAGGCTTTTTATTACTAAAAATTTATGAAAACTTTGTTTATTGAAGCAAGATACAATAAAAGTGCAGTAAATGTTGTAAAAAAGATAAAATTACCTAAGAAAATTGGATTAGTCGGAGCTATACAATTTACTGAACAATTAAAAGAGATTAAAGAATATTTAGAAAGTAAGGGACATGAAGTTACAATTGGTGGACAATTATTAGGTTGTAATGCAAATAGGGCAATTGGAATTAATCATAAAGTTGATGCTTTTTTATGTATTGGGAGTGGAGATTTTCATCCGATAGAGGTTGCTAGAAGAACTAAGAAAGAAGTAATTGTAGCTAATCCAATAACAGGTAAAGTTGGAAAGATAAGCAAAGAAGAAGTTATTAATTATGAGAAGAATTTGAAAGGAAAGATAATGAAATTTATAGCAGCAAGAAAAGTTGGAATTTTAGTTAGCAATAAACCAGGACAGGAAAACTTGAAATATGCTTTACAATTAAAAGATAAAATAAAAGATAAAGAATGTTTTATATTTTTAGATAATGATATTAAAATAGATGAATTTGATAATTTTAGGGAGATTGATGTTTGGATAAATACAGCCTGTGCTAGGGTTGAAGGTAAAGGAATAGTTAATATAGAGGATGTGTTAGAATATATTTACAAGGGAAAAATAGGATGGAATTTAGAAAATCCTTTGGTGAGATGATCAGAAAAGTTTAATAACTTTCTGGTAAACTAGTTTGATATGTTAGAAAATGTAGTTGGTGATCTGAAAAAGGTTAAAGAAATAACTCTTTTTGGGAAAAGGGATGGATCTCATTATCATATATTAACTGATATGTTATTTCCAGATGATATTAAAATAGAAGGGGAAAGATATTCTTATTTGAAAATAAGGACTAGGCTTGATTTTGATAAACATTTCTGTGAAACTGTAGTAATAGGGGATGATAAACAAGGAAATCCTACAGAAATTTATCCTACAGAAAGAAGACCGGCAGATGAAGCATTAAAACTGCACATAGATACTCTTGAAAAGCTAAAGAAATTATATTCTATAAAATAAAATGAAAAGAAATTATGATGAAGAAGGAGATTTTTTAGAGATTTCTATAGGTAAACCTAGAAAATCTTATGCTCGCGAAGTAAAACCTGGGGTATTTCTAAGAATTGATGAAAAAACAGATGAAGTAACAAGTATAGAGATTATAGAATTCAAGAAAAGAGCTAAAAAATGGAATTAACAAAACAAAAATGTAAACCATGTGAGGCTGGGGTTCCGCCTATGGACCAAAAGGAAATTAAGGAAAATTTGAGAAAGGTTAAAGGCTGGAAAGTTATTAATAATAAATTAATTGTTAAAGAATATAAGTTTAAAGATTTTAAAACAGCTTTATATTTTGTTAATAAAGTTGGAAAGATAGCTGAAAGTGAAGGCCATCATCCTGATGTTTTTCTAAGTTATGGGAGAGTTGAGATAAAACTATGGACACATGCTATCAATGGATTAAGCATAAATGATTTTATTTTAGCTGCTAAGATTGATAAATAGAAACAAGATTTGATTTAGATTTCTTGAGCTAATAATTTTTCTAGATTTGTTTCTAAATTAGGAAATTCATTTGGGGATATATTTCTTTTTGTTATTATGGTCTTTTTCAAAACTTGTCCTGTTCTTATCACATTAAATCCGCTGCCTCTCCTTTCTTTATTCCTTGTAATAAAATTCATATTATCTATAATAAAATCTTCAATTTCTTTTTGTGTTTTTAGTCTATCGGAAGATGGATTATAAGTTGCTTCAAAAGGTAAATATCTATGTTTAGGAGATATGTGTTCTCGAAGAGGTATTCCACCATATATAACTTCTAACTTTACGATATAATATTTTTCAATTTTTCCTGATGAGTTTTCTTCTGTTATTTTATTAATAGAAACTGTTGGAGGATACCAATATTTATGTTGGGGTATGTCTTCATTTTCATCTTCAGCTTCAA
>Ga0209541_10003895_pt1 | contig 26992 bp, 30 predicted proteins | sample RifCSPlowO2_01_FD_184027 | JGI IMG/M metagenome (GOLD analysis project Ga0209541, IMG submission 184027) | Groundwater microbial communities from Rifle, Colorado - Rifle CSP2_plank lowO2_0.1 (SPAdes) (version 2) | ecosystem: Environmental > Aquatic > Deep subsurface > Groundwater | place... | reverse complement strand
TTTCCCGAATAAAGTATATTTCAAAGAAAGAACCAGCGCGGCCGTTATCAAAATTCCCGATATTAAAATGATAAGCTGGGTCTGGGTTATCACTCCGCCAAAAATTTCGTATATTTTTTGCGTTGAATAATTCCGCCAAAGGGTTTGAAATTGGCTGGTAAACAATATGGCGATAATCGCCTGCAAAGCGGTGAAAGCGCCGAGCGATGCGATAAGAAGCGCCATATTGGACGCTTTTCTTTTTCTAAGCGGCAGATATATCAGCTTATCCAGCCCGTAACCGGCAACCGCCGCCGTGGCGACACCGATAAACAAACTCAAATACAAATTCAAGCCGAGCATTTTGCCGAAAAACAAAAAAGCGTAGGCGCCGATGACGGCGATTACTCCATGGGTCAGATTGAAAAACTTGGTCGCGCCGTAAATCAAATTGAAGCCAAGCGCCATCAGCGCATAAATCGCTCCGGCGATAACGCTGTTTAAAACAAGTTGGGGCAGAATGTCCATTTGGAAATTATATCTTTTTCGGCGTTATTTTTCAACAAAAACAGCCCCCGATTTTAGCGGGACTGTTTTTTTGTGGCAAACTAATTTATAGATTATTTTATTTGAAAAATTTCAGCTTTACCGTTTTCAATTATCTTAAGCCCGTACTCAACCACCCTATCGCCATTTTGATCTATGGTAATAGATCCGGAAATCCCGTCGTGATTATTTACTTTATATAATCCATTTTTAACAGCTTCGCTATCATTGCCATACTTCTCAATCATTTCTTTCAAGAGATTAACTGCGTCATATGTTGATGCCATATATATTGGCGGTGTATTTGGGTCCATAATTTTATATTTAACAAGATATTTATCAAAGAAAACTTTGCTTGCCGGAGCATCTTTGTTAAAAGAAACTTCTGCGTAAATTATACCTTCCGATAGTCCAGATTTAACAAGTGAGTCTGTTGTCGCAAGTTCATTTGAGAATTTTGGTGTAGTTATTCCAATTTCTTTTATTTGTTTAAGAAGAATCTCCCCGCTTTGTGGCGTCTGTGGCACAAGATATATTGCATCCGGCAAAGTGTTTTTTATTTTTGTTAATTGCGTGCGAAAATCTCTAGTGTTGGTCGTATATGTTTCGGAAGCAGTGATTGTGCCAGAAAGTTCTGTAAATCTTTTCTCAAAAACTTCGCGCAACGCTTGAGAATAGTCAGTTTGTTCTGAAATAACGGCAATTTTTTTGTGCCCAATATCAATAATTGCTTCGGCTATTTTATTACCGGAAGACGCATCTGACGCAAAATTGCGAAAAACATAATCTCCCGCATTTGTTATATCCGGGCTGGAAGATACAGGGGAAAGAAGAACTACTTTTGAAGATTCCGCGATTGGCGCCGAACCGAGAGTTTCCCCGCTACAAGCTCCGCCGATAATAAACTTTACTTTATCTATATTAATTAATTTTTGAGCGGCATTTGCAGAGGCTAGTCCACCGCATTTTCCATCTTCATAGATCATTTCTAAAAGACGGTTTTTCACACCGCCAGAACCGTTAATCTCTTCGGTTGCAATAGTTATTGTATTTTTCAACGACTCTCCAATCGTGGCCGCGTCTCCGCTCAATGGTAAAATAACCCCTATCTTAATCGGCTCTTTGGCGGATTCTTGGCTAGAATTTTTGCCGAAATAAGAAACACCGACGACTATCAAAATAATGGCTATGATTCCAATGATTATTTTTTTCATATTTTATGATTAATTTATAAACTTGATAATTTTAAACTTTTATTATTTTTAAATTTTACTTATACGCATTGCCGCGCCAATCAATTTTAATTGCCCGACGGACGGGCTGACCATAACGCTTTTCAATATCTTTTTGTTCCTTTTGAGACACTTCTGGCAACAATAAAACGCGGAATTTCATCAATTCCTGGGCAAAAACTTCCCTAACGCTTTCTTTCACAACCGCTTTTAATTCTTTTTTTGGAATAATAAGAGTATTCATATTTTATTATCTTATCCTATCATGACCTAAAATCTTAGACAAGCGAGTTCTACCGCTTACATCTTATTTTTTAAAATTAAAACAAATTCTTCCACGCTTAAACCAATATCGCTTAAAATTCCGCGCAAAGTGCCGCTTTTTACATCTTTCCCGTAATGAATGGGTATGGTTACCCTGCGACCATCGGGTTGTTTAAATTGAGCATGGCTTCCAACTCGGTGATATTCAAAAAATCCAAGCTTGGTTAAAGCTCGGACAAGCTCTCTTGTTTTTACAACCGGCAATTTTGGCATAAAAAATCAACTGCTTGCAACTAATTCTTTTTCTGAAAAAGTTTGGATAAACTCAAAAGCATCCTCTTCTCGGGGAACAAGCTCTCTGTTTTTTATAAGCCCTTGAACATGACAAACAATAGCTTCTTTAAGATTTTGTTTAACTTCTTTTATGGTATCGCCGCAAGTATGAAGCCCCTTAAGAATAGGAACAAAACCGTGATAACCCTTTGGCTTGTCCGGTTCAATAATTACGCGAAATGTGTATGGTTTTAAATTGCTTCTCATATTTATATTGCCATTATTCTACCAATAATTAAAAACTAGTCAACCAGCGCGACATAATGCTGTTTAAAACAAGCTGAGGAAGAATGTCCATAGAATAAAAAACTACTCCCAATTTTTCTCTGTAAATCTCAATTCCGGAATTTTAGCGAATTTTTCGGCGATTGATTTTTGCGCGTCTTCGTTTAGTGCCTCGTCGGCCATCGGATATAAAATGTTGTCTTCTTTGAAAATATGCTCTTGCAAAAGCTCGCAATATCCGCGGGCATTTTTGACAGCTTCCGTTTTGTCGCCTTTCTCAACAGATTCGCTCAATCCTTTGACGAATCCCCGCCCCAAGTCGTGCTCGTGAAGCATTTGGCCGATGGGATTGCAATGTTCTAAAACTCCGTCTTTGTTCAGTTCTTTGAATAAAATATCCTCTTCTTTGGCATGGTGGCACTTGTCGGCGTAATTTCTGATGAAATCAGCAGACTTTTGGAAAAATACTTTATCCAATTCCCTGCCGGAATCAATATTGCCGCATTCTTTTAAAACCCTATTGATGACGAACAGGATATTTTTATGCTCGTCCGATAAAATTGTTGTTGGTTTTTTCATAAGATTAACTTTAACATACTTGCGCCAAATAAAAAACCTCGACATCCGATGTCGAGGTTTTTTAGACTTAACTTAAGATTACAGTTTGTATTCTATCGGTTCGCTGGCTGATTCGCTTATCATAAACTTCGCCATAACAAGATTGCCGTCCTTGTCCGTCGCCGCCGCATCTTCAGACGGATTGAAAGCTCTGTTATTGTTATCCCAATGGATCATAGCGTAAAAACTTTCCCCGGCCACGCTCTTTCTGTTTAAGGTGACAGAAAAGTTTTTGGATTCAACCGCGTTTAAAAGACTGCTGAAACCGATAATCGCCCCCGGCGCGCCCGCTTCTTCCTGATGAATGGCGACATATCCTTTCTTGCTTAAGGTGGCCCGGCCCACATTGACGAATCGTCCCGGCTTTTGGTTGGCCACAAAAATTGAGTCTTCCATACCGGCTACTTGCTCGCTTTGTTCTCCGCCAGCTTGATCATTGATAGCGTTTCTGCCGGAAAAGTATCTCCAAACAAATATGCCGATAACAATGACCACTATTATCCCGATAATAAGCCCTTTTGATGATTTTTTTTCTTCCATATTTTTATTATTTAATAATATTTAAACTTTAAACCGACTTTTAATGTTAAATCCATTATACACCGCCAATTTGATATGTAAACCGCAATCTATATAATCAAGCAAATGGACGATAATTATCCGATGAGAATAAACAAATATTTAAGCTCGCAAAATTACTGCAGCCGGAGAGAGGCTGACGGGCTTATCAAGGCTGGATTGGTGAAAATAAACGGGCGAACCGCCGTTTTAGGCGACAAGGTTTCGGAAAACGACAAAGTGGAAGTTTCCCAATCGGTCAAAGACAGGACAAGCAAACTGAAATACTACGCCTATCACAAACCGGCCGAAATCGTCACTCACACCCCCAAAGAAGGTCAATCTGAAATACGAGAAATTTTCCCGATAAAAGACAAGACCATTTTCCCCGTCGGGCGACTGGACAAGTCTTCGCGCGGGCTGATTATTCTCACTAATGACGGAAGAGTTACCGGCAAGCTGTTGGGTCCCGAGATGAACCGCGAAAAAGAATATCTGGTCCGGGTGGACAAAAAAATAAACGGATTTTTCCTGAACAAATTATCCTTCGGCCTGGACTTGGGCGACTTTGTCACCAAGCCCTGCCAAGCGAGGCAAACCGGAGCCGATGAATTCAGCATCATTCTCACCGAGGGCAAAAAACACCAGATAAGGAGAATGTGCGACGCTTTGGGTTTTGTCGTGAAAGACCTTATAAGAATCCGAATAATGAATATCGGCCTAAAAGATTTGAAACCGAACCAATACCGGGAAATAAAAGGCAAAGAGCTGGAAATTTTTTTGAGCGCCTTGGGTTTGTAAAATAATTATTTTATAATATTACCATAAAATTCTTTTTTCCCACAAAAAAATTCCGTTACAAACGGAATTTTTTTATTCGCTGAAGAAATTTAAACGCTTCGCTTATTTTCTTCTCTTGGCGGTTCTCTTTTTCGCCTTCTTCACAGTTCTTTTCACAGTTCTTTTCGCAACTTTTCTTTTTTTAGCAGTCATTTTTTTCAAATGAACTTAAATAACTTTTAATAGGCTTGACCTTTATCTGAATTATACTCTATCTAAAAAAATAAAGGCGAATTAAAAATTAAAACTGTGCATAACTCGCCTCGTCGGCGAGTCGCCGAAGAGGCGAGTTTTTAAAAATATTCTATTTTTCCAAATCCAGAATCTCGTCAATGCGGATTTGGCGGACGAAGTCGGGGACGTGACTGACCAGAATCATGGCGCCGTCGTATTTGTCTAGCGCTTCGGCGATAACGGGCAAATGGCGAAAGTTGATGTGATTGGTCGGCTCGTCTAGAATCAAAAGCCCCGGCTTGAGCAAAACCAAACGGGCGAAAGCGACTAGACCTTTTTGCCCCTCCGATAATCGTCCGATTTTCGTGTTTATGATTTCCGAGTTTATTAAAAATCCGGCCGCCATCGCCCGCATATCTTCTTCTATCTTTTTCTCCATCACCGCCATCAGAGCGTCTCGGACGGTGTCCTCAAAATTAAGGGTGGAGAAATCTTGCCGGTAATAACCTATTCTTGTCCCTTCCATAATCTCAACGCCTTTCGCCTTGCCTGAAGCGATAGTTTCTAAAAGCGTTGTCTTTCCGATGCCATTCGGCCCGGCGATAAGCAAGTGATTATTTTTCTTAACGACGATGCTGGCTTTATGCAATACAGGCTTACCTGCCCCGTACTTAGCGTCGGGGTGTTTCTTAAGCGTCGTGTAAGAAGAAATTTTCAAAATATTGCCTACTATTTCCGGCTGGGACGGAATGGTGAAAGGACGGATGGTTTTGTCTTCCTTGCGCACGTCCACCAAATCCGCTTCCAGCTCTTCCGTTTTTTCCCGCATTTTTTTGGCGACATTTCTCATCTTCCCGCCTTTAAAAGCGAAGAAGTTGGCTTTTTCTTTGTTTTCCTGGATCTCTTTGGCCAGCTGGGCGTTCTTTCTGTTTTCTTTTTCTATCCTCGCCGAAATGTCTTTAACCACGTCCAGGTAATTACCCGCGTATTGCTCAATCTTGCGAGTGAAAACGTCCAGATACAAAACGCCGGAAGTAAAAGCGTTCAAGAAGCCGGAATCGTGCGAAATGACGACGCAGGTCTTTTTGTAGTCAATCAAAAATTTGGTCAGGTGTTCTATGCCCGCCTTGTCCAGATTATTAGTCGGCTCGTCCAGCAGAAGCAAATCCGGCTTTTGGATAAGCGCCGAGGCTAAAAGAAGCCGGGCTTGCTGTCCGCCGGAAAATGTTTTGATGATTCTGCTGTGAAGTTTTTCATGCCCTTTCAAATTCACCACCTCCAGCGCTTCGTCTATTCTCGGGTCAATGTCGTAAACCTTATGCGGAAAACATTTTTCAAAAAATTCCCGGACGGTAAGTTCCATCTGGTCTCGCGGAATGACCTGTCTGGCGGTGGCGATAGTGGTGCCATTAATGACATTTATTTTGCCCGATTCCGGCTTCAGTCCGCCCGTAATAAGCTGAAATATCGTGCTTTTTCCGGCGCCGTTCTGGCCCATCAAAGCCACTTTCATTCCCTTGCGCAGAGAAAAGCCCACTTCGCTTAAAATCGGATGCATCGGGCCGTATTCAAACGACACTTCCTCAAATCTAAGTATTATTTCCTCTTTGGCCATACCCTGCACAATAGCGTATTTTCAGAAAAAAAGGAAGCCGGTGTTTAAAATTATCTTACCAAAAATGTTACCGAATTTCTGCTCCAGCTTAAAAACGGTAACATTTTATGTTTTTAAAATTCCACCACTAATTCTGCTGGAGCAAAATAAGCGTATAATTTCGCCACTTGGACATTGAATGTCCAAGTGCAGTACAAAACTAACGCTTTGCATATTCCCTAATCAAATATAAACAATCTTCAAAAGCGTCCGCTTTGCCGTTTATAAATTCATTTAAGCCATATTCCTCTATTTTTGCGCTTTCCCATAATTTTTCATTCCACTCTTTTCTGTAATTTTTTGCCAATTTTGCGATATGATTTTCAAGCGACTTGTTCGTTATTTCTTCCAAAAAACCTTTTGCCATTAACTCAGTCGTTCGTTCGTCAATATTTTGCAAATTTTCCCAAAGTTGGAAAGTTTTGTAATTTTCATCGCTTTCTATCGTTTCCCATTCGTCCGGCTCTATCTCAACAAAATCATTGTCCTCTTCCGTGTATTCTTTATTCATAACCAAAAACGGAAAGTAAAAGTCTTTATGCTGGTCTAAATATTTTAAAATTTTAATCGCCAGTTCTTTTCTTTTTAGTATTTCAACGCAATTCATAATTAAAAAGTGTCATCTACAAAACTGTAGATGACACTTTTATTCAAATTGTTTCAAAAACAAAAAATGTTATGAAAAAAGCAACAGAAAATATTGCTCCAAAAAACATCAATAACCAACTGCTGTGACCGTCTTTCATTCCAACATCAACCCCAAATGAGCCAATTAGCGACAATATTGTTCCCAACAAGATTGGAACAATACAGGCTATAACACCTATGGGATTTTGAAACACTCTTTTTGCTCCTGCTAAAACTCTTGCTGAAATTTTAGACTCCATAAAACACCTCTCTTTCTGAAATTTTTAAGGATTAAGGTTTGAAAGTTGAAAGCGGAATCGCTTCCAATAAACATAAGTCTTCTCTTTTTTCATCAAATCCCGAGGAAATGATTATTTCGTCATCCTTTGTGTATACCACTGCATTTCTTTCGAACATTCCGATCGTGGATGTTCGAAATGGTTTTAACGGCATCACCTTGTTCCCGTCGGCAATTAAATTAAAAGACCAAAGAACTTCTGTTAGTGTCGGCAATATTCCACCTAGTTTTTTAAGTCGGTCCTGTTGCTTTTTTAAGTTACCGAAATCATACGATAAGTTACTTGGACAGTCTTTTATGGCTATCCATTTTGGGTTAAGTTTTTCATACCAAAAAAAAGATTCGGGTTCAAACCTGAAATTATTACCGCTTTGCGCCATCAAGCCAATTATTGTATAGCAACAAATTGGTTCCGACGGACCCGCCACAAGAATAAAATGCTCACTACACAAGTAATCTATTATTTCTTTACTTGGAAAGGTTTTTTCTAAAACCTTTCCTTCTACCGCCGAATAGAGCATATTGTACGAACAGGAAATCTGTTCATGACTTATAAACCTTGTGCCCAGTTTTATCCTTGCGTATTCTGTTGTCGCTTTCATTAGACATTCTCCTTTCACAAAAAAGTTTAAAGTTCTTAATCTAAGTTTTTAACGATCTTATGATGTGAACTATATAGCAATTTACAGAAAAGTCAAGGTTTTTTCCCGAATTCTAGCTTCAAATGCCCGCTTCCATCCAAAAACCCTTGTAAATAAAGGATGAAAACGAAATAGCCGTAGCGAAGTTCTTTTGCCACAGTGAATCAGAAACAAGTCGATCGGGTGGCAAAATTGTTAAATCGCCGTCCGAGAAAAAGATTAATGTTTTCAACGCCTTACGAGATATTTAATGCATTTCATTATAGAACTTGAGCTTAAAATTATCTTGCCAAAAATGTTACCGAATTTATGCTCCAGCTTAAAAACGGTAACATTTTAAATTTATAAAATTCTACCACTAATTCTGCGCTACAAAGAGTACTTCCATTTTGTAACGCCTTCGACTAACAAAAATTGGGCGCTCCAGCAAAATAAGCGTATAATTTCGTCACTTGGACATTCAATGTCCAAGTGCAGTACATTTTAAAATTTTAATGGCAAAATCTCGACTTATGTCCACAACACTCTGATCTTTGATCGGATTTGGAACAAAGTCAAATTCATAAAAATTTCAATTTTTCACTTTTTATCAATAATCTTCAAAAGCGGTTCTTCCCAGCCAAAACAAGTTTCTTTGCCTTCCAGTTCCTTAAAGGTCTTGGCGCAATTCGGATCAATTTTTGCGTATTCTTCAAGAACGTTTACCGCCTCGCCTATAAAACCGCCGACCGTTCCGTCTGAATCGTCAACACCGCTTCTGCATAATTTGTCATCAAGTTTTAAAAGTGTTTTTACCAAAATTTCCGCCGACTGCTTGCCAACCGGCAATTCGGAAACAATCGCCGACAAGCGATTACATCCTTCGGAAAGAGAGTTTTGATAAGCAAACCAAATGCGCGACGGTCCATTATACGACTTAATGTATTTCACGGCCGAGCTGATTGATTTTTTAACATCTGAAATTTCCTTTTTGGAAAGCTCTCTTTGCTGTCCGCTGGATGTCGGCGCGGATACGACTTTCTTGTCCTTTTCATCAATCTTTTTGCCTTTCAAAATCGCCATAATGGCCACTGCCACCATGTGTTTGCAAAGCGTACCCTCTTGTCCAAGATAACAATCGCAATCTCCTTCGTCATAACGGCGCGCCGAAACAGTAACGCGATACGAACTGCCTCCTTCCACAATGGCGGAAAAACCGCCCATCTCCATTTTAAAATCAATCACTCTGCCATCTTCATACAAGCCGACTGCTTTATCAAATGTCGGTTTGTCGGTGGCAAACTTTATTTTATCCAAATCGTAAGACAGAACCATAAAAACATTAACATTTGAGATTTTACCACAAAATTTTTCTTAACCAATCCAAGGACTACCCTTGGATTTACAAAAATAACCTGGCTAATCGCAGTTTTTCGTAGGGATATTTTCCGCCAAGAATTTCGTAAACGGGAGAAATTTTTGTTTCTCCCGATTTTTTGAAAGCCTCGCTAATTATTTTCAAATCTTTTTCTTTCGGCTTGTAGACGCTAAGGTCAAGCGACGGATTTTTCGCCTTTAATTTTTCCAAGTGGGAAATTATCGTGCCTAAGGTCATTCCCCTTTTTTTGACAATTTCGGCTAGCGGCAATTTTTCGGCGATAAGCGCCAAAGTTTTTTCGTAAGTGGAAATTTTTTCTTTAAACACCTCTTTTTTGTCTTTGTTTTTGGCGGTATTTTTGGCCACTTCTTTTTCATCAATTATCCCGCCGACTTTTTTCAAAAAATTTATGCGCATTTCGCTCATCTCCTTGTCGCTGAATCTTTCCAAAACTTTTTCCCATTTCGCCGATTCGGCCAGCAGGCGCGCGTCAACTTCCATCGCGCGCGGATGCATCGCCAGCGCCATATCGTTAAGCCCGCGAAGCGACAAGCCGGCAAAATCGCGCAACCGCGACAACGCCACATACCCTTGCCCGGGCGCGAAAGCTTTGGAAAGGTCAATTTCCGCCGCATCCAAGCTCATCCCCTGGCTTTTGTGCACCGTTATCGCCCAGGCCAGCCGGAGCGGCAACTGTTCCACTTTGGCCAAAACTTTCCCGTCTTCTTCCACCGTCCATTCCGCCGGAGTTGCATATATTTTCTGGCCCGAAAATGTCCGCACGATAGGCATGCCCGTGTTGTCAAAATCTTCCACTACTCCCAAAGTGCCGTTGACATACCCTTCGTCAAAAGCGTTTTTGACGAACATCACCGCCGCTTTTTTCTTCAAACGAAGAGTCTCCGGCGCCAGCACGCCTTTCTTGAGCGCTTCTACTATGTGCGTTTTTCCGCTGGACGACATCTCGTAAACGCGCGCTTTGCCTTCAATTTTTTCCAGCTCTCTTTCGTTTTCCGCGTCCACATCAACATTGTGCGTGTAAAGCCGCGTCGGCGAAACGGATTTTAAAGGCGCCGAATTATTTTCGCGAATTTCCATCAGCTTGTTTTTTGACGCGGGCGAAACGGCTCCGCTCCGCATCTCGTTTAAAATTTTCTCCAGCGAAGAATCGCTGTGCCGGAATTGTTCGTCCAAATAACAGACGCGAATGTCCATTTTTTCCCAAGATTCGGATGAGTGGATGAAGTCGGCGCTTCCGCCTTCTTTCGCTATGGGAGGCAACTGGAAAAAATCGCCGGAAAGAACAACCTGCATCCCGCCAAACAACTCTTCGCTTCGCTTCATCGCCCGGCACACTCGCTCCACGGCGTCAAACAAGCGAGAAGAAAGCATAGACACTTCATCTATGATAAGGACTTTGGTTTTTTCAAATTTTTTATACAAATACTCTTTGGAAATCAGGTGTTCAATATCTCTGTCGTCTAGCGTGTCTTTAATGCCGAGTCCGGACCACGAATGAATCGTCGTTCCGCCTATGTGCGTGGCGGCGATGCCGGTGGATGCGGTAACGGCCACGGTCACTCCGCGATTTTTGAGATACGAAATATATTCGTTAAGAGCGTAAGTTTTACCGCTTCCGGCCGCGCCGGTAAGGTAAACATTTTTCCCCGCCTTCAATATCTTAAGCGCGTCTTTCTGTTTCATAAGGGGGATTATAGCACAACCCAAACCGCGAAAAATAAATTATCAAAAAAATGCGATAGCATCAAAAGTGATAATATGGCTTTAAATAATGGTGTAAAAAAAATTAATACATGGAACACTGCATCAAGACACGAGAAAATCCGCCACGCGCATTCTAAATTTCAACTCAAATTAATGACTATCACATATATTTGCGATAGGAATTATGTGTGATACTTGATTCCACACCTTTCTTCATATTTTTACTATACCAAATCGCGTCATATTTTTCAAACGCAAATTTCCGTTAAATTATTTTTGCGACAAAGTTCTGATGCAAGAGACGCAAACGGTTTGGCCTTCGCGCGTGGCGATATATTTGTTGCCGCAAGAGCAAACCAAGACCGTGCTGCGCGTGGGCTTATAAACCCACTTGCCCGGCTGGTTTGGTTTTTTGTTTATTTTGATTGTATTTTGAGTTATGTTATTTTTCATATTATTCTATAAAAGTAAGCGCTTTGCCTTGCTTGTCGCCTCGTCCCGTCCGGCCGATGCGGTGCACGTAATCGTCGTATGTCTGCGGGATGTCGTAATTGATGACATGGCTGATGTCAGCGATATCCAAGCCTCGCGCGGCCACATCGGTAGCCACCAAAACTTGGGCGCGATTATCTTTAAACTTGCCGAGCGCCCTTTGGCGTTGAACGTGATTTTTGTTGCCGTGGATGGATTCGGCCTTGATGCCTTTTCCCACAAGCATTCCGGACAGTTTTTCCACTCCGCTCTTGGTGCGACCGAACACGAGGACTTTGCAAAACTCTTTTTTGGTCAAAAGATTGTGCAAGACGCTGAATTTATTTTCTCCTTTTTGGATTCTTACCACATCCTGGTCCACATTTTTGGGGGTGTCTCTTTTCTTGACCGAAACGCGAATCGGAACCCGAAGAAATTCGCCGATCAATTTCTCAATCGTCGGAGAAAGCGTCGCCGAGAAAAACAGAGTCTGCCTTTCTTTCGGCATACCCGCCATAACGAATCGCATTTCATCAATGAATCCCATGTCCAGCATTCTGTCCGCTTCATCCAAAACAACCGTGTTGAATTCCGGAAGGTGAATCATCTTTCGGTTTATAAGATCTTTTAACCGCCCCGGCGTGCCGATAATAAAATTATACTCATAACGCAATTCCGAAATTTGCCGCCCGATGCTCATTCCTCCGACAACGCACACCGAATATATTTTCATTCCGGCAGTAAAGCCTTTCAGTTCGTCATCTATTTGGATAGCCAATTCGCGAGTCGGCGCGATAATCAAAACTTGCTCCTTCCTGTTAAGCCTGACTTTGTTTATAAGAGGAATGAGAAAAGCGCCGGTTTTGCCGGTGCCGGTGTTGGCGATGCCCATAAGGTCTTCGCCTTTGAGAATGTGCGGAATGGCAACGTCTTGAATAGGCGTGGGAGTGACGTATCCTTTGGCGGCAATCGCCTTTTTAAGAGTTTCGTCAATATGGAAATCGGCAAATTTGTGCGCGGGAATAAACTGTTCCACCGAACAATTAACCGCCGCCTTGTTGATAAATCTGGAAGCGTTGATGTCCTCGCCCCTTCCGCCTCGGCGTCTTTGTCCGCCGTAACGGGAAGAACCGCCTCTTTGAAAAGAGGGCTTGAGAGAAGATTTTTGCGCCTGTCTTCGGCTGCTGTAAACGCTTCTGTTTCTATTGAACATAATTGACCTAATAATATATTAAAAGGATAATTTTGTCAAATAAAAAAGCCCTTGCGTACTATAACTGCGTACGCAAGGGCTATCCTCCTTTCTTTAAAAATTGAATTGAAAAATAATCTAAACCGTTGCTTGCGATGCCGGCTGTTTCAACGCCGCCTGCGCCGCCGCCAGTCTAGCAATGGGTACCCGAAACGGCGAACAGCTCACGTAGCTCATACCAACCTTATGGCAGAAAGCAATGGTTTGAGGATTTCCGCCGTGCTCACCGCAGATGCCGACCTTTAAATCAGGACGAGCGCTTCGCCCCCTCGTAATCCCGATTTCCACCAGTTGCCCAACACCTTCCTGATCCAATATCTGGAATGGATCCCTTTCGAGAATGCCTTTCTCGATATATTCAGGCACAAAGGAACCCGCGTCATCACGGCTGAAACCAAAGGTCATCTGGGTTAGGTCATTGGTCCCGAAGGAAAAGAATTCGGCATGTTTTGCAATCTTGTCGGCGATAAGCGCCGCTCGAGGCAGTTCGATCATGGTACCCACCTTATACTCAACAAAAAGCATACCCCTTTTCACTATTACCTCTTTTGCAATTCTGTGAACATCATTTTTCAAAATGCCAAATTCCTGCTCGGTGCTGATAATGGGCAACATGATTTCGGGATATACTTTAACGCCTCTTTTCTGCGCATTGCAGGCAGCTTCAATGATTGCCCGTACCTGCATTTCGTAAATTTCCGGATAGGTGATTCCCAACCTACATCCGCGATGTCCCAGCATGGGATTCAATTCGTGGAGCGCCGATACCTTGTCCTGCACCTCTTTCAGGCTGATCTTCATTTGTTTTGCCATTTCTTTTTGATTGTATTCTTCCTGCGGCAAAAATTCATGAAGAGGCGGATCGAGAAGTCGTATCGTAACCGGGAGTCCATCCATGGTCGTAAATATCTGCTCAAAATCACGACGTTGTTTAATAAGCAAATGATATAACGCATCATGGTATAATCTATTAGGGCGTTTCAAATCATTATTCACTTGCACCAACTCTTTTTCTAGATCATCAGCTTTGCCATTTTTGTTAACAATTTTTGCTAACTCTTTTCCCAGTCTAGCAATCTTGGCCTTCAAGTTTTTTACATCCGGGGCGGAAAGAACCATCTGGCGGACCCAGTTAATCCTGTCTTCTCCAAAGAACATATGTTCCGTCCGGCAAAGCCCGATGCCTTCCGCGCCTAATTCACGCGCTTTTTTCGCGTCATCCGGAGTATCGGCATTCGCCCTTACTTTGAGTGTGCGAATTTCGTCAGCCCATTCCATCAGTATGACAAATTCTCCGCTAAGCTTGGGTTCAGCAGTAGCAACCTGACCTAACATTACTTCACCGGTACTGCCGTCTATGGAGATATTATCGCCTTTCCTGATTGTCCAAGTATTGATTCTGCAAGACTGGTCTGCATAATCAATATCAAGAGTATTGCATCCTGCAACACAGCACTTACCCATTCCCCTTGCCACCACTGCGGCGTGAGAAGTCATACCTCCGAGCTTTGTCAAAATACCTTTAGCGACATGCATTCCGCCAATATCTTCAGGCGAGGTTTCCTTTCTCACCAGAATTACCTTTTCCTTCTTTGCGGCTAACTTTTCCGCATCTTCGGCGCTGAAAACTACTCTGCCGGTAGCCGCGCCCGGCGAGGCGGGAAGCCCCACGGCGACAACATCCTTCTTCGCCTTAGGGTCAAAAGTTGGGTGTAACAGCCGGTCAAGTTCATCAGGGTTAATGCGGGAAATCGCGGTCTTTTTGTCAATCAATCCTTCTTCAACCATATCCACCGCAATCTTCACCGCCGCCTGGATGGTGCGTTTTCCGTTTCTGGTTTGCAGTATATACAAACGGTTTTCTTGAATGGTAAACTCAATGTCCTGTACATCTCTGAAATGCCTTTCCAGAATATCTGCGTACTCCAGAAGTTGCTGAGAGACATCTGGTATTTCTTTCTGAATATCCGCAATCGGTTCGGGAGTACGGATACCGGCAACAACATCTTCGCCTTGGGCATTGATAAGAAACTCGCCGTAAAATTTATTCTCGCCAGTAGATGGATTCCTTGTGAAGCACACGCCTGTAGCGGAGTGATTTCCCATGTTTCCAAAGACCATGGCCTGAATGTTTACAGCAGTTCCAAGAAGACCTTTAATGTCGTAAAGCTTGCGATACTTCACAGCGCGCGGGTTATTCCAGGAAGAAAATACGGCATCTATCGCCTTCCGGAGTTGTACTTTTGGATCGTTTGGAAAGTTTTCCCGGGTTTTTTTCTTATAAACAGCCTTAAACTCTTCCACAATTTTTTTCAATTGGCCAGTCGTCAGTTCCGTGTCGTTTTTTACCCGCGCCTTCTTTTTGTATTTATCAAGAATCTCTTCAAAATAATGGCGTTCCACACCCATAACCACGTCGCCAAACATGGTGATAAACCGCCGGTATGCGTCCCACGCAAATCGTTCATTGCCAGTCTTTTTAATGATCCCCTTCACTGTGACGGGGGTTAATCCTAAGTTTAAAACCGTATCCATCATACCAGGCATGGATGCCGCGGCGCCGCTGCGAACAGAAACAAGTAGTGGATTGTTCGGATCGCCAAGTTTTGCCCCCATAAGTTTTTCCAAACGGGAAAGGTTCTGTTCTATTTCTTCGGCAAGGCCTTTCGGGTACTGTTTATTATTTTTGTAATACGCGTCGCAAACATCCGTCGTTATCGTAAATCCCGGCGGAACCGGAATTCCCAGATTGGTCATTTCGGCAAGATTAGCTCCTTTGCCACCTAGGACATGTTTCATTTCTGCTTTACCGTCGGCAATACCGTTGCCAAAGAAATATATCCACTTTGGCTTAATTCCAAGCAATGTCATTTCTTCTCCTTTCTTTCAATTCATTTTTTTATTAAATTATCAAAGGACGCGCGTCCTTTAAAATAATGATGCAAATAACCTCCTTTTTAAAAAAGTTGTTGAATTTACACGCAATATTATAGGCAATTCTAAAGCGAGGCTAGCAATAAAACGGCTAAAAGTCAATCTTATGCGGTAATGTGCGCCCACTTGTATGTTGTTTGAAATTAAACTTTACCAGCGATAGCAAATATACTCTAATTTATTTATTTTCAATTAACTTTAATTTTTTCTTTCGGCGAAGTTTTTTTATTTCCGCTTCGCGTTTTAACGCCTCGCTTCTTGTCGGATATTTTTCCGTGTATAAAATTTTTTCAACTTTATGCGCGCGGGTATAATGCCCGCCGATTTTATCGCTGTGCTCTTTGAATCTCCTTTCCAAATCGGTCGTAATGCCGGTATAAATGGTTCCCCCTTCGCATTGGATTAGATAAATATAATACATAAAAGTTACTCCGCTCAATTCTGCGGGACTAGGATTCGAACCTAGATGACATGATTCAGAGTCATGTATCCTGCCGTTAGATGATCCCGCAATAAATTAAGGCTAGCAAAAAAAGCCCTTTTTTACTAGCCAACATGCGTCAAATTTAATTTATATCTTTAAATACCTTCTTACCGCGATAAGGCTGGAGACGGAGCAGATCAGAACGCCGATGCCAAGCAGAATCGCGAAGATCTGGCCGAAGTTGTCTATGTAATACCTGAACAAGCTCACTCCGCTGAAAACGGAAGCGATTTTCGGGTCCACCCAAACGATAATCGGGTAGAAAATAATCATCGCTATCAGAGCCGAGAAAAATCCATACATCGCGCCTTCCACGATAAACGGCCCGCTGGCGAAACGGTTGCTGGCCCCGACCAGCCGCATCACCTCTATCTCGTCTCGGGAAGAATAAATGGCCAAGCGGATGGTGTTGAAGGTCACTAAAATGGAAACCAGCGCCAAAACAAGGCTGACAATCAGGCCTAATTTTTTGGCCGAATCAAGGATGTTGGAAAGCCGGTCTATTATTTTTTTGTTCTGGAAATAATTGACTTTGTCTATGATGGAATCTCCGGATGAATCGCTCTTTCCGTCCAAAAATTTGGCCACCGAACCGTATTGGGAAATCTCTTTGGCTTTTATGTTGAGCGCCGCCCCTAAAGGATTTTTGTCCAGCTCTTCTATGGATTGCAGGAGAGTGGCGTTGTCTTTGTGCCTTTCTTTGAAGTCCGCCAAGGCTTTGTCCGCCGAGACATATTCCACGCTTTTCACTTCGCTCAATTCGGCGACAATGTCTTTCATGGCCAAAACGTCTTTTTCTTCGGCGTTGTTTTTGAAGTAAACGGTTATATCCACTTTGTCCTCTATGTGGTTAAGAGCCGACTCCATGACCGCTTTGGAAAATATAAGCGAGCCTATCGCAAACAAAGTTATCACCACGACCAATATCGCCGCCAAAGAAACCCAGCCGTTTCGCCAAAAATTCACGAACCCCGCTTTCGTCACTCTTTTTATTTTTGTAAAAATCATAATTTTAAACTTTATAAACTTTTGACTTTATGGACTTTTAACTACATTGCGTATCTTCCGCTTTTATCATCTCTTATTATTTTGCCTTTTTCCATAGTCACCACCCTTCGGCCGAGAGAATCCACCACTTCTTTGTTGTGCGTCGCCAGAATAATCGTCGTTCCCAGTTTGTTTATTTTCTCAAAAATACTGACCACTTCCCTTGTGCTTACCGGATCAAGGTTGCCCGTCGGCTCGTCCGCCACCACCAAGTCCGGCCGGTTTATTATCGCTCTGGCGATGGCCGTTTTTTGGCGCTCTCCGCCGGAAAGCTCGTCCGGAAACCTTGAGCCCTTGTCCGTCAAGCCGACAAGGTCAAGCACGAAAGGAACATTTTCTTCTATCTCTTTGGAAAGACGGCCGGCCGCCTCCATGGCAAAAGCCACATTTTCGTAAACGGTTTTATTGGAAAGCAGGCGGAATTCCTGGAAAACGACTCCTATTTTTCTCCTCAACAAAGACAATTTTCTTCTCGGCAGAGAATGCACATTGACCGATTCAAAATAAACGCTCCCTTTGGAAGGCGCTTCTTCGGCCAATAATAATTTAAGTAGCGTGCTTTTGCCAGCGCCGGAATGGCCGACCAGCGACACGAATTCTTTCGGCCCGATGGATAAACTCACTCCTTCTAGGGCGACGGATGTTTTGGAATAAATTTTTGAAACCTTGTCAAAAAAAATCATAATTTTTGTTCCGCTTCTATAAACTCGTCCAATTCTCCGTTTAGCACCGCGTCCACATTGCCCGTTTCCACCTCCGTCCGATGATCTTTTACCATTTTATATGGATGGAAAACATACGACCGAATTTGACGCCCCCACTCGGCCTCAACCGTTTTGCTTATCCACATCGTTTCTTTTTCTTTTTCCTGCTCTTTTAATTTTAAACTATAAAGTTTGGATTTCAAAATCCCCATCGCTCTTTCTTTGTTTTGCCCCTGCGATCTTTCCGCATCCACATGGACGGCGATGCCGGTGGGAAGGTGGACCAGCCTGACCGCCGTTTCTCTTTTGTTGACATTCTGCCCGCCCGCTCCGCCGGATCTCATCAAGTCCACCCTCAAATCTTTTTCGTCTATTTTTATCTCTTCCGGCGCCACAAATCTAGGTATGACTTCAAGAAGGGCAAAAGCGGTATGCCTTAATTTCTTGGCCGAAAAAGGCGATATTCTTACTAGCCGGTGAACCCCGGCTTCGCGCTTCAATGTTCCGTAAGCGCCCTTGCCTTCCAAATCAAAAGTTATGTTTTTGTAACCGCCGTGCTCGCTTTCGTGCTTATGTAAAATTTTTATGGTCCAACCCTTCCTGTTGGCAAACTTCCTATACATTTCAAAAAGAATCATAGTCCAATCTTCCGCGTCGTCCCCTCCCGCTCCGGCAAAAAGGGTCAAAACCGCGTCTCCTTTGTCGTATTTTTCTCCTCCGGTCATTTTTTCCTTAAGCTCGCCCAATTCCTTTATAACCCCTTGCGCCCTTATCTTATCGCCCCAAAAATCCGGCCTTTGCATTTCCGTTTCCAGCTCCCCTATCTTCTTTTTTATCTCCTCCATCGCCCTTGATTATACCTTAGAAAACCCATTGGGCAAACATCAGGGCTGTGGTATATTGTTAGAAAATATGCCCGAGCAGGAAATAAATAAAAACAAACGCTTAATGTTGTCTGTTTTGGTTCTTTTTTCTTTGATTGTTTTGATTTTAGCGGGAAAATCTTTTTCCTCAACGGAAATAAAAGAAGTCAAAGAACCGGAATTTAATTACGCGCCAGTATATAAACAGGGTTCGCCCGAGTTGGAAATCTCCGCCCTTTCCTACCTCGGCGCTTATCTGGGAAAAGACAACCAGCCGATTATTCTGGCCGAAAAAAATTCGGAAGATTTACTGCCGATGGCCAGCCTCACCAAGCTGATGACCGCCGTCGTGGCTTATAAAAATTACGATTTAGAGGACGAAGTAACAATGGGACCGAAAGTGAACGATTGGCCGGACAGCTCCAAAAGATTTATCCCCGGAACAAGTTTCAAAGTAAGCGAGTTGCTCCGCGCCTTGCTGATAGAGTCAAATAACGACGCCGCGGTAGCGCTGGCCGGCAAAATTGGGCTGGATAATTTTTTATCCGCGATGAACAACGAAGCCAGAGAAATTGGCGTCATCACAACATACTATGATAATCCAGTAGGACTTGATCCGACTTCCCAAAAAGAAATCATAAATTATTCCACCGCCGAAGAATTGCTGATTTTAGCCCGAGAAATAATAAACAATTATCCGCAAATTTTGGAAATAACTTCCCTTCCGCGATACGACATCAAAACCGCTTCCGGCGGCTACAACCACACGGCCATAAGTACCGATAAATTTCTTTCCGATAAAAACGAAAAACTTTTGTGCCGAGGCGAGCCGCTTAAAATTCTGGGCGGCAAAACCGGCTCCACTGATTTGTCCAAAAAAAATTTGCTTCTGATAACCGAACCGCCGAATAAAGTCGGTCATCTGATTACCATAATTCTCTCCGCCGACGACAATTTTGAAGAAACAAAAAAATTGACGGACTGGATTTGCGAATCTTACGACTGGCCGGAGCCTGTTAAGACTATGTCGGACAAGTCAGAAATAGAAACTATTCAATAAATCTTCCTCAATTTTTTTGAACGGAAACTATTTTACCATCGTCAAGATGAATCACTCTTCCCGCCATTTTGGCGTATTGCTCTTTGCGAAGCTCCAAGTATTCACTTCTCACCCCGCCCGCCCTATGCTCGCGCAAATCCCCGCCGTTTTTAGGAGATATATAAAACGGCGGGGATTGCTTCCCTTGAATCAAAGCGAATATCCCGACTCGGAGTCCTTGACAATTTTTTCAATGACCGCTTTTGATTGCTCTAAAATCTTGCCATGCGGATAATCGTTTTGCGCGTAATTACAAAATTTGAAAAATGACTTTTTCAAATTTTGAATAAGTGAAATATACTTTTCTACCGATTCGGGAATAATATACGCACTTGTAAAATCTGCGTGTTTAAATTCCTGATCTATATGAGCGGCAACTTTATGTCGCAATGACATCGGTAAAATATTTTTGAACGATTCCGAAATAGAAGCTATTTCTGCCTCAAATTCATCAATATTTACACTCGGAAAATCAGACCTATGTTGCTTCAAGTAATTTTTGATTGACAATTCATCTGATGAATTTGAAAGCAACAAACTATGTAGTGCAATAATTCCTTTGGAAAAATTTAGATTGTGGTAGAAAGGCAAAAAATCACTTCCGCGCCCCGGAATTATTGGAATTGCTTTGCAGGTGTCGAAGCAAATTTCGCTTATCAGAATTTGATTTACAATTTCGTATTCAACATCGCGTACGCTTCTTCGTATATTTTTACTCATCTTGAGCCGTCTTTTCTTTCTTTGGCCAAAGCTTATTACCAGCATAGAAAAAAGCAACGCAAAAAATGAGTGCGCCCCAAAATATGACGGTATTGGCCGAAGAAGGGTCCCCTTCAAACGCAAACCATTTTCTTAACTCAGTTTTTATCAGAATCACCAGAGAAGCGACTGCCAAAATATAAAAGAAGATTGAAAAAGTTTTTTTCATCATACATTTTAATTTTTAGTTTCCTCAACTTTCTGTTCCTTGCCTTTCTTGAATAGTAAAAAGAAAGCAAAGAGCAAAAGTGGTATGCCAATTACCGCGCGTGCAGTTGAAATGGGAACGGCATACATTTCAGTTGCGGCACTAACTTCTGGAGCTCCACTAATCGCGCCTAACCCATTCGTAACGATATAATCAGAAAAAGCTCTCAACTCTGCCATCATGTCGGCTTGAATATAGGTCAAAATGTTCAATACAAGAATCAAAATGAAAAATGTAACCTGAAAAACCTTAGTATTAGTCGTTGGCTTAATGTCTAGAAATCTTTTTGTGTACCATGTTGCCATTACATAAGAAAAGACAACGCCGATAGCTATTGCTATAAAAAGGTTGACTTCTCCAAATAATGCAGATAGTCCAAAATTTAACGCGAAAGCAACAACGGCAATAATCAAAATTCCCAGAAAGAATTTTTTTCGTTCAATCGGTAGAGTGGGAATGAAAGGTGGTTTTGAAACTATTTCTTTCAACCCCTCTTTATTTTGTTTTTTGTTTTCCTCGTTCATAGTTAATGGTGATTATTTTATAAAATAGTTAATGTCTTTATTATAAACCTTTGCTAATTCGTCTAACTCAACCGCATCAACCCTACGCTCGCCTCGCTCTATCTTGGAAAGATACGCCTGTGGCTTCTTGAGCTTTTTACCTGCTTCTACCTGCGTTAAACCTGCCTCTAGGCGAGCGGAACGGAGTTTTGCGGTGAGTTTTTGATATTTTACTCTGTATTTTGTCGCCATAGATATATTAGCATGATATAACCGATTGTGGAATATACCATCATGGTTTATTATGTATTAGGGTGATATTGACGGCGAAGCAAAACCAAAAATTTCCTTTCCATTTCTTTTTCCGCTTCGCGGCGGAGGGGTGGGTGGAATCCTTATTTTTAGTCACAGCTCTTCATAAGTCGTTGAAAAAAATCCGCTGTTTTCTCCGAATCTTTCTCCTTTGTGAAAAGTAATTTTTTTCTTACTAATGGTTTTGAGAATAAGTGGGGTATCGGTATATATATCCGTTAATAAGTTATGAAATTTAATAAGAGCTTTTCTATCGTCAAAAATATTTGTTTGGATATTATGATTTTCTAAAAATTTTTTGAGATCTTTGTCAAAATCTATAAAGAGATGGGAGATAGAAATTGCATTTTCCCCAGGTTTTTGGAGGGTTTTGCTAATTGAATCAACATCTTCTATCTGTGCGTGCAATGCCCAGTTACAATAAAAATTTAGCACTTTAAAATCTTTTTTTCTTTCGTCAATTTCAAGCAATTTTCTTATTCTGGAAAGAATATAAATGACATCCGTTTCTTCAAAAATTTCTTTTCTTAATATATTCTGTAATTTTTCTTTTATGTTGTTTCTCATATTTGCAAATGATTTTTAGAGAGCCCGGTCTCTCGAACGGGCTCTCAATCTGGCGGTGAGGGAGGGATTCGGTCACAAATAAATTTCCTGCGGTGAGGGAGGGAATTTCGAAACTTACAGTTTCAGTACCCCGATTGGATTTTTTGTTCGTTTCAGAAACTCCAAAAAATGCTCAATCGGGCTTCGAATCCCTCCTCGCGACACAAGCAGTTGTGTCGCTCTCTCCTCATTTCGCTTCGCTCATTCGGTGAGGGAGGGATTCGAACCCTCGATACGGAAATTAACCCGTATAACAGGTTAGCAACCTGCCGCCTTCAGCCGCTCGGCCACCTCACCATAAAATCAAACTCAAGATAACACAAAAAACTTTAATTTACAAAACACAAAATTGTTATCTATTTTTCCTATCGTTCAAATAGATAACAATTTTTATCCGCCATAGTATTGATTATTATGATTTTATAAGTAAAATATGAAACATATGAAAAACAAAATAATTTTATGGGCAATCATCGCGGTTGTCGTTATCGGTTCAATTTTTGGCATTGTTAAACTGGCGTCAAAATCTCAAACGCCCGACTTAAACAATTTAGCCATTACTGTCTCCGCCATCAATGACAACGAGAATGTCAAAGGCGACAAAGAAGCCTTGGCGACTTTAATAGAATACAGCGACTTCCAGTGCCCCGCCTGCGGTTCTTATTATCCGATTCTTAAAAAAGTCAGCGAAGAATTGGGGGCGAAGGTGAAATTCGCTTACCGGCACTTTCCGCTTCCTCAGCACAAAAACGCCAAATTGGCGGCCACTGTCGCCGAAGCCGCCGGAAAGCAAGGCAAGTTTTGGGAAATGCACGATCTGATTTTCCAAAATCAATCCGACTGGTCGGAAGAAAAAAATGTGGCGGTTCTCTTCGCCAAATACGCCCAGGACATCGGCCTTGATCTCGCCAGATTTCAAACCGACATCGCCTCCGACGAGATAAAAACCAAAATAGAAAATGATTACAAAAGCGGCGTCAAAGCCGGAGTCAACTCCACCCCGTCTTTTTTCTTAAACGGCAAAAAAATGGATAATCCTCGCAATTATGACGAATTTAAAAATTCTATTGAACAAGCTCTTGGGCAGTCCAACTAAAAAAGCCCTGACTATCGGCCTGTTTTCTTTTCTCGGCCTGATGGACGCTTCTTACTTGGCGGCCAAACATTACACCGGGACAATTCCTCCTTGCGCCATTGTCAAAGGATGCGAAGCGGTCACCACCAGTCAATACGCAGTCGTTGGCGGAATATCAGTGGCGCTTCTAGGAGCGATTTATTATCTTGCCGTTCTTATCATTTCCATCGCCATCATAGACACCAAGAGCGTCCGGCTTAAAAAATTCCTAGCCGGGTTTTCCATCATCGGATTATTGGCCTCAATCTGGTTTATTTCTTTGCAGTTATTCGTGATAAAAGCTTTGTGCCTTTACTGCCTCGTTTCGGCGTTCTCTTCCACCGCCATTTTTCTAACGGCATTTTTTCTTGGGAAAGATATCCACAGACCCTTGCATGATGGCATTTAATATGCTATAATTTTAAAAATAGTTATTTTAAATAAAAAACAGCCGAATTGTCGGCTTTTCAATAATTTTATTTTATACTAGGAGGTTAGTTATGGTAGCAACATTAGAAAAGAAGGAGGTAAAAGATGTTGTCGTTGTAGTTGCAGAGGAAAGATTAGTAGCTGAAAACAAAACTGTTCTAAGGGGCGCTACTGATGCAATCAATGGACTTAGTACGGCTGGAATGGACTCTGTTTATGGTAAAGTCATTGACGACATGTGTCCGTAATCTCTGTTTGAGACACCGCATACTAAATATTAATTTTTTCAAATAATATTTAGTATGCGGACTTTTTTATGTATAATACAACTATGGATTTAATCAAGCAGCTGGATACTTCAACAATAAATTTTATAGAACAAATCCGGAATCCGTTTTTGACGCTTTTTTTTAAAGCGGTTACTTTTACAGGCGAGTGGTATTTCGTTTTGAGCGTTCTGGTTTTGATTTCCCTGTTTTTTATAATCAAGAAAACATCAAGGTTAAACCTTGCGGCAAGGTTTAACCTTGATGTTTTTGTTCTCTGGGCTACAACTATCGGCGGATTGGGGACCGCTTTTATCCTTAAAGAAATTTTCCACCGGAGCCGTCCTATCGGCGCTCTTATTGCCGAAACCTCATCGTCTTTTCCCAGCGCTCATAGCGTAGTTTCCGTCGTTTTTTACGCCTTTGTTTTTTATCTGTTGGCCAAAAATTCCAGAAATAACTTTTCAAAATACCTTTCAATTTCGGCGCTTTTTCTTTTTCCGCTTCTTTTGGGCTTCAGCCGACTTTATTTGGGCGTCCATTATTTGAGCGATGTTTTGGCCGGATACGCTATCGGCGATATTTGGTTTTTAATCGGAGCTTATGGAATTAAATTCATCAATAGAAAAAGAATTTCGGCTTAGTCCGAGACAAAAAACGGCTCTGGGCAAACTCGGCCTTAAAACAATCAAAGGCCTGCTTTTTTATTTCCCTTCCCGCTACGAAAATTTTTCGGAAAGAAAAAACATCATCAGTCTGGCGGAAGGAGATAAGACAACCGTCTTCGGCGAAGTCCTGGAAGCCAGTCTCGGCAAAACATGGAAGAAAAAAATGTCTATTTCCGAGATAAGCGTCGGCGACAACACCGGTATAATCAAAGCTGTCTGGTTCCATCAGCCATATATGGCGAAAATGATAAATGTCGGCGATAAAGTGGCGCTAACCGGTAAAATTTCCCGAAACAAATCCGGCCTTTTCATAAGCAATCCTGATTTTGAAAAGATAAGCCGGTACGAAGCCTTGGGCGCGGGCTCTATAATTCTGCCAATTTATCCGGAAACATCCGGCATCACTTCGCGCTGGTTAAGATTCGCTATCCAAAAAATTTTAAACTCCCTGAAAGAAAATATCATTGACCCTATTCCGGAAGAAATATTGAAAAAATACCACCTGCCGCCGCTAAAGTCTTCCTTGATATTTATTCACAAGCCGCAAAAAATAAAAGACGCCGAAGCGGCCAGAAAAAGGCTGGCTTTTGAAGAAATATTTTTCATCCAGTTGGACAGGCTTAAGCAAAGAAAAGAGCGGGAAAAACATCATTCTCTTAAAATAGATTTTGACCAAGAAGAGCTGGAAAAATTTTTGTCTTCATTCCCTTTCAAACTGACCGGCGCTCAGAAAAACGCCATTTCCGCCGTCTCTGGCGATATGCGAAAAAATTCCCCGATGTCCCGACTGCTGGAAGGTGATGTCGGCTCGGGCAAAACGGCCGTGGCCATAGCGGCCTCTTATATGGCAATATCCGCCAGCTATCAAGTCGCTTATATGGCGCCTACGGAAATTCTGGCCGGACAGCACTTCCAATCGTTTATTGAATATTTTTCCGAGTTGAGATTGGCGCCCAAAATAGGCCTGATCACTTCTTCCGGCTGCCAAAAATTCCCTTCCAAGGTCAATCCGAATAAAGCGACAAAAATTTCCAAAGCCCAGCTTTTAAAATGGGTAGTCGGCGGAGAAATTCCCATTCTTATCGGCACCCATTCTTTGATCCAAGACAGCGTTAAGTTTAAAAATTTGGCGCTGGTGATAATAGACGAACAGCACCGTTTCGGCACCAAACAAAGAGCGTCTTTGGCGATAAATAAATCGGAAAACGCGCCCCACTTGCTGTCAATGACAGCCACGCCGATTCCCAGAACATTGGCCTTAACCATCTACGGCGACTTGGACTTGTCTCTTTTGGATGAATTGCCCGCAGGCAGAAAGCCGCCTATCACGAAAATAATAAATCCCGAAGAAAGAAAAACGGCTTATTCTATGGTAAGGGAAGAAATAAATAAAGGCCGGCAAGCTTATATTATCTGCCCGAGAATTGATGAGCCCTCCTCTTCGGCGGGCAAGCCCGATACGGAAAAAGAAATGGCCATACTCGCCAAATCGGTCAAAGAAGAAGCCAAAAGGCTGAAAAAAGAAATTTTTCCGGAATGGGAAATAGGAATTCTGCACGGAAAGATGACGCCACCAGAAAAAGAAAAGGTGTTATCCGATTTTAAAAACAACAAAATCCAAATTCTTGTCGCCACTTCGGTGGTGGAAGTGGGCATCAATGCGCCCAACGCCACTATTATTATAATTGAAGGAGCGGAAAGATTCGGCTTGGCTCAATTACATCAATTAAGAGGACGGGTTATCAGAAGCTCTTATCAGCCTTACTGTTTTGTCTTTGCCGAATCAAAATCGCAAAAAACAACCGAGAGATTGAAAGCGCTCACCACCGCCAAAAACGGCTTTGAATTGGCGGAATATGATTTGAAGATACGGGGCGCGGGCGAATTGAGCGGCGGCAAGCAATGGGGCGTATCCGACATCGGCATGGAAGCGTTAAGGAATATAAAAATGGTGGAAGCGGCCCGAACCGAATCTCAAAAAATTATCGCCGAAAGCCCCATCCTTGAAAATTATCCCTTGCTCGCCCAAGCGCTTAAAAACAAGACTAAACAAATTCATTTTGAGTAGAGTTTTTTTGGTTTTTTTATTTGCGCGTGCTAGGACTCGAACCTAGAACCGCAGAGGTATAAGCTCTGTGCTCTACCATTGAGCTACACGCGCGCACTCATTTTCTCAATTCCTCTCTTGTTTTTATAAGCTTG
>Ga0209541_10003893_pt1 | contig 27006 bp, 26 predicted proteins | sample RifCSPlowO2_01_FD_184027 | JGI IMG/M metagenome (GOLD analysis project Ga0209541, IMG submission 184027) | Groundwater microbial communities from Rifle, Colorado - Rifle CSP2_plank lowO2_0.1 (SPAdes) (version 2) | ecosystem: Environmental > Aquatic > Deep subsurface > Groundwater | place... | reverse complement strand
TATCGCGTCCTCTCACTTTGATACCCCCTATATCATTTGATACATAAAAAATTAATTCTTTTTATGCTATCCAAATTAGTATTACTGGGTTTATAAGGCTTTTCTAATGATTTTAAAACTAAAAAAAGATAGATTAAATCCTAAAAAGAGACAAAAATAGGCAAGAAATACCAACTTAGGATTGAATTTCGATAAGTTTATAACGATTAGTAGCATATTACATTTTAGAAGAAATTAAAATTTTAAACAGGAGGAAGATTAATGTATGTCTCACCAAAAAGGGGTATAATTATTCTTTTTAGTTTCGTTTTATTTTGTTTTCTTGTTAGTATTGCTCAAGCAGCAACAGTGAATTATGTTATTTTAGACAAGAATATTTCCAAATCTGGGACCACTATAGCTCTTGATTCAGCAATTACTTTAAGTGGGGGTACTGCCATCAGCTGCAATTCTTATCTTTCCTCAGATAGTTCTTACAACCCAGAGGATACTGTTCTTGGAGTTTTAAGCGCAGACTCATGTGATGGAAGTTTTATAGCCCCCTCAACAAGTGATGGAGATTATTTTATTTTAGCAAGATTAACTTATCAAAATACCATAGATCAAACAGAAACAGCTACAAACTCTACTCCAATAAAGATTGATAACACCCCCCCAAGTTTCGTAAACTTATTAAACAGAACAATAAAAAACAACGAAAGTCTAGATTATAACATCTCTACAGAGGATGCTAACGGCATAAGCAACATTACTGTTAACAACACTAATACGTTTAACATAACTAGCTCAAAACATCTAGATAACATTACTGGATTAAGCATAGGAACATATAGGCTAACCTTAACAGTAACAGACTTAGCAAATAACCCAAAATCAGAAGAGATAAAGGTTACAGTTGTTGAAAGCAAACCTGCAACTATCACTTTCGTAATATTAGACAAAAGTATTGCTAAATCTGGAACAACAATAAATGTAGGTACAGCAGTTAATTTAAACAACCATACTGCTGTAAGTTGCTATTCTTATTTGTCAACAGATAATTCCTACAGTTCAAATGATACTCTCCTTGGAACTTTAAGTACAGACTCCTGTGATGGAAGCTTTGTGATCCCATCAATAGGAGATGGAAACTATTTTGTTTTATCTAGGCTAACATACCAAGATGAATCAAGTCCTGCAGAAACAGTTACAAATTTTGCTTCAATCACAATTGATACTACCCGCCCAGTTTTCACAAATTTAACTGACAAAACAGTAAGGGATAATGAAAGCCTAGACTATAATATCTCTACCTATGATACTAACGAAATAAGCAACATTACTGTTAACAACACTAATACGTTTAACATAACTAGCTCAAAACATCTAGTTAACATTACTGGATTAAATATAGGAAGGTATAAGTTAAATCTAAGTTTAACAGATGCAGCAGGAAATGCAAATTCTGCTGTTATAACTGTTACAGTTATTGGGAATAATCAAGTTTATGCAGATAAAAAAAATATGACATTGTCAAACGAAACAACAGAAATAACTGTTGATTCTGGTAGCCCTGTTGAAAAAATAACAATACCAAAAGAGGTCTCAAGTGATACAGAAATAAATTTGTCATTAGTTTCTTTGTTAGATGGTGGAAATGTAACTTTAGTAAACAATTTTACCCTTATCAGAGAAACAAGTAGCTACAATTATACTGCAGTAATTCCATCTGGAACAGTAGTCATAGGAGGTTCTGAATGGAATGGTAAAATTAACTTGCCAATATCTAAACCCAATTCAAGCTACACTGCCCCCTCTGGAAGCGTTGATAAACCTATAGAAATCGGCTCGGGAATAGAATTAAATTTCTCCGACCCAGTTAAGGTTGTTTTGGGAGGAATGGCAGGAAAAAAAGCTGGATGGTCAAGAGGAAGTGGCAGCTTAAGAGATATACCCACAATATGTAATAATGCAACAAATCCAACAAATATAGATCATAAAATAACAAAGGAATGTTACATTAATTCTGGAGAAGATTTGGTAATCCATTCTTATCATTTCACAACATTTGCAGCATATACCCCAAGTGAACCAGCAAGTAGTGGAAGCTCAGGAAGTGGTACTTCTCATGGAGGGTCTAACAACAGAGTTATTAGTAAAGAACCAATAGTAGAAGAAGAAGCAGAAATACCAGTCATAGAGCCAATAAAAGAAACTCAAGAAGAAGCCCCAGCACCTGTAGTTCAAAACACACAACCACCACATCAAGAAGAAAAAGGATTCTTTAATAGTTTAACAGGTGCAGTCACAGGAGTAGGAACAAAAGAAATAATTGGTTCAATTATTGCTCTAGCAATAGTTGTAACTGGGATATCAGGATACATGTTCATCAAAAAAAGAAGAAAGGTTTAATCTTATGAGATAAAAGAAAGCTAATCCATCTCATAATCCTTTCCAATTTTAGCTAAAACCATGTGATGCATTCTTCTTAAAAATTCGACCTTATCTTCCATCTTCATGATATCAATATATCCCTCTAAAACCAAGTTAAATGCAAAAGGACTAGGTAATTTTGTTTGAAAAGTTTTAACTTTAATTTTTTCATCTTCAATGTCTTTAACAATTTTCTTGGCATTTTCAATGTCCATTAAGTCTTCTAAAACCTCTCTTCTAGCCTCCTGTAAAATACAAAAATCATTAGAAACCATTCTAACCGCATTTAACAGCAGCATAGAGCTAACTTGCTGCCTTCCAACTCTTTTCGTTTTCCCCCCATAATTCCTTAATATCATCAAAGCTCTAACAGCGCAATGTCTGAATCTTCTTTTCAAGACTTCAGTCTTGTCCAAAGCCTGTTTCATAATAACATCTAAATCTTTACTTTTCAGATGCTCAAAAATATTCAGAATCGGGATATTTTTCTCAGAAGCCACATAAAACCCATGATCACTAATCCCTATCTCAACATCCTTGTGATACATCCTGCCAATTATAAATGCAATAGCTCTAGAAAGAACATCATTTACTCTCCTTCCATAAAGTGCATGAAAAACAATAAAATGCTTATTCTCTTCAATATACTCCTCAATCAATAGTTTCTTATCTGTAGGAATCTCTTTAAACAAGAATTGTTGTTGAAAATAAGAATAAATTGAATTTAAAGAATTTTTATCAACATACAAGTAAGAGTCAATAAACTCAAGAATTTCTTTTTTAGACTGTTTATGAGAAAACTTATCCTCCATCCACCTTCTAAATTTGGAGATTTCCAAAGCTAAATCAAAGCTTAGAGGCAGCATGTCAGAAAACCAAGAGGGAATAGTGGGAGCTCTAGAAACATTAGAATTAACTTGAGCAGTCATTCCTCGAGCAAATAAAAATTCATATTTATTCCCCCCTAAAACAAAAACATCTCCTCTTTTCAATTTCTCCAAAAAAGATTCATCAATCTTCCCGATAACCTGCTCTCTAACTTTAACCTGCACAAAAGTCTCATCAGGTATTGTTCCTAAATTAGTCATATAAATCATCCTAGCCATTTTGCTTCTTTTACCAATCATGCCAGTTTCTCTATCATACCAAATCTTGGCATAAACATGCCTGTCTTCCAATTTTGTATATTCACCAGATAAATAATCCAAAACCTCGTCAAATTGGGAATATTTTAAATTCCTATAACAATAGCTATTAGTCACAGTTTTCCATAAATCATTGACATTTATTTTGTCAGAAATAGCAATTCCATAAATCTGCTGAGCTAATACATCCAAGCAATTCTCCGGAATGTGCAATCTATCAATTTTTTTCTCTAAAACATTCTTTAACAGTATAGAGCATTCAACTAAGTCATCCCTGTCCAGAACAATAATCCTCCCCTTAATTGTTGCATGTAGCCTATGTCCAGCTCTTCCAAATCTCTGAGTGCATCTAGAAACGCTTTTAGGACTGCCTAAGATTATGACTAAATCAATATATCCTATATCAATCCCCAACTCTAAAGAGGTAGAACAAACAATAGCTTTTAACTTCCCCTCTCTCATTCTAGTTTCCATATCCAATCTATGCTCTTTAGATAAAGAACCATGATGGGCCCCAATATTTTCAGTATATTTTTTGGGAAATTTTTCTTTTAAGTGATGCACAACTCTCTCAGTTGCAGATCGTGTATTGGTAAAAATCAAAGTTGTTTTATGCCCCTGGATAAGCTCATCAATTAGCCTATACATTTTGTCATGAGTTTCTTCATAGGTTACATTAATCAAATCTGGAACAGGGCATAAAACCTTGAGATCCATTTCTTTTTTCAGATCTGCTTTAGCAATCAAGCAATTTCTTTTGCTCCCAACTAAAAAATTAGCTATTTCTTCAATAGGTTCAGTAGTAGCACTTAATCCTATCCTTGTAAATCCTACGCTTAAATCCTCTAATCTCTCAAGAGCTAAAGAAAGATGCACTCCTCTTTTACTTTCAGCTAAAGCGTGGATTTCATCAATTATCCCCCATTTTAAGCCCCTTAATTTATCTCTCAATTTTACAGAAGTTAATATTATAGAGAAAGATTCAGGGGTTGTAATCAAAATATGCGGGCTTTTAGCAAGCATTTTCACCTTATCAGCATTTGAAGTATCTCCAGTTCTTACACCTACTCTAATCTTAAATTCTTTTCCAGAAATATCTTCCATTTCTTTCAGAGGCTCTTTAAGGTTAAACTCCACATCGTTATTCAAGGATTTCAAAGGGGAGATATAGATGCAGTAAATCTGGTTTTCTAATAAGTCATTTTCAGCTAAGGTTATTAACTCAGACAGAACAGATGTAAAAGCGGTTAATGTCTTACCAGATCCAGTCACAGCACTAACAAGAATGTTCTCTTTATTGTGAATTGGTAGAATAGCATATTTTTGGGGGTCACTAAATCCTTTGAATTTATTTCTAAACCAATTTTTAACTATAGGATTTAATACTTTAAAGATTTCTTCATCTTTATACTTCTCTTTGATAAGACTTATCATAATGCATACAAAAACCAAAGAAATCTAAGCCTTTAAAAGAGTTTGGAACGCAACAAGCACATTGACATTGTTAACCTTTATGGCATATTAACCAGAGTTTAAAGGAAAGGGTACAATAACAGAGCTATGACAAGTCGAACTTCATGCGCGACTGTCTTAAGCTACACAACTACAGAGTACACCTCAAGAACAGGAGATTAAGTGGTATCATCATAATAATCTCTAAAAATTGTTCTGGCATAAAATCCATCTATCTCATCGTACATCTTTGCCAATGCAGAACAACCACTTTTAAGGGTATTTAATCTACGTACATACCTATTATTGCAAATAGTTGACCCAATCATTAAAATTCCACCCAACGTATTTGCTAAAATAGCATAATCAATCCCAATATTTTCGGGAACTGAAAGTCCATATGGTGTAGTTAATCCTTCTATCACACCCATAAGAATCCCCAAATCTGCAGTTAAATGAATAAAAAATCCAGAATTGGCCAAAAAACGTCTTAAGTCGCATTCTTCTTGAGAGTCTTCTCGTCTATTATCAATAACATAGTTACGATAGTTCTCTAAAATAGTTTCTAACTGTTTTTTCATTCCATTAATCTTCTAATTTTTTCTTCAACGTCTTCTATTGTTAAGGTATAAACATCGTCTTCATCATAACCCCTATAAGCAATTACTTCAAACCACTCATCAAATTTTGCAGGAAAGGGGTATTTTCTAATTTTTTCATACCTATTTACAACAAGTCCTTCCCATGAAATACTCACTTCGTATGCTATACCCCCACCATACTGATTCCAAACTCCAAGAGAAATATTTTTCCTAATGAGGGGATCTTCATGGTGCAATAAAGCTTGTACAATATCGTCATTAAATAAACTAACAAGATCCTCTATAAAAGCAGTTTTTTCTTCTCTAGCTTTTTCTCTATCTCTTTCATAAGTTGCTCTTTCTTGTTCTGTTTTTATAAGGTATCTTCTTATATCTTCTCTTAACCTTTCATTCGCCATTTTAATGCCTCAAATTTTCGACACTAATAAGAAGTAAATATAAACTATTTAATGATTTGTTGTAATTAAGACAACAACATTTATATAGTAAAATAATAACTAAGATAGTATGGATTTACAAGTATTACAAGAGATTGGATTGAGCAGTACAGAATCAAAAGTATACCTAGCATTATTGGAATTAGGCTCAACCTTAGCGGGAGAAATAACAAAAAAATCACAAATAAACAGAACAAATGTATACGATGCTTTAGAAAGATTAATAGAAAAAGGGCTTGCAACATATGTGATAAGTTCTAATAGAAAGGTCTTTGAGCCAGTAGAACCAAATAAATTAAAAACAATGCTCGAAGAAAAGCAGGAAAAGCTTAAAGAAATTTTGCCTTTATTGCAATCAAGATATAATGAAATTAAATCAAATGAAGAAGCGATTATATTCAAAAGTAAAAATGGAATTAAGTCTATTTTTGAGGATATTCTTAAAGAAAGAAAAGATCTCTTTGTTTATGGCGCTGAAAGTAGATTTGCCTTTATGTTTCCCGCTTATCAAAAATACTGGAACAAAAGAAGGGCAAAATTAGGAATAAAAGTAAAAATAATCTATAGCAAAAATGTAAAGGGAAAAAAAGAGGAGGAAAAATTAAAATTGTTAACAATGAAGTTTTTGCCGAAGCATTATAGCTTCCCATCAACAATTCTTATTTATGCCAATAAAGTCACTACAATAGCTTGGACTGAAATTCCTTTCGGATTTATGATAAAAAGTAAAGAGGTAGCAAAAAGCAATATGAACTTCTTCGAAATACTATGGAAGATAGCTAAGTCTTAATAGAAGCACAAAATGTCACAATTTAAAAGTCTAGTTTTCTTATAAGAATGATGCATAGAATTCCAAGAGTAATAAGGTCATTAATCGAAAAACAAGAAATAAAGGAGTTAAGGCCTGCCCAGTCAAAAGCATTAGATGCAGGATTATTAAAAGATAAAAGCTTAATAATATGCACCCCAACATCTTCTGGAAAAACTTTAGTGGCAGAACTAGCTTTCCTAAATCATTTTCTGAATAAAAAAGGAAAATCAGTTTATACATGCCCATTAAAAGCATTAGCAACAGAAAAATACAAAGAATTCAGGATTAAGTATCCGGAAATAAAAGTAGCTTTATCTATAGGAGATCCAGAAAAGAAAGAGCCTTTTTTAGATCAAGCAGACTTAATAATTTGCTCAAATGAAAGATTAGACAGCTTAATCAGGCAAGAACCCCAATGGGTAAAAGAAATTAGTTTATTGGTAGTAGATGAAATTCATTTATTGAATGAGGTATCAAGAGGTCCAACATTAGAGATAGTAATAACCTTGCTAAAAAGATTAAATGAAAAACTGCAGATTCTGGGTCTAAGTGCAACAATAGGAAATCCAGAAGAGTTAGCAGAATGGTTACAAGCAGAAACAATCTTAGATTATTGGAGACCAGTAGAACTTTACAAAGGAATTTACTTGGAAAATGAAATAGATTTTTTTGATAAAAAAGATAATATAAGATTAGAAGAAAGCTCAGAAGACCCAGTAATAAATCTAGCCTTGGCAACAATAAAAGAAGGAAAACAAGCTTTATTATTCGTAAACACAAGAAAATCAGCAGAATCAGTAGCTGAAAAATTAAGCCACAGGAATAAATCTGAAGAAAACACTTCAATAGTAGCTGAAAAGATAGAAAAATCATTAATGAACCCAACCGAGCAATGTAAGAAAATTGCAAGTATAGTAAGAAAAGGAATAGCCTTCCACCATGCAGGCTTAGTTCAAAAACAAAAAGAATTAATTGAAGAATCTTTCAAGAATAAAGAAATAAAGATAATATGTTGTACACCGACTTTATGCCTTGCTAAGGACACAAAAATTTGGTCGAATCAATACGAAGTTGAAGTAAAAGAAATGAATAATTCTCATAGAATTTTTGCTCTTTCCAATAATAAACTTATAAGTATGAAACCCCAAAGAGTTCAAAAGATGGAGAATAAAAAAGATTTACTTCAGATAATCTCCGTTTGTGGTTACTCAATAAAACTCACATCAAACCATAAAGTGTTAATAAAAAGGGGTAAAGAGAGAAAAATTATAGAGGCTCAGCATATCAAAGAAGGAGATAAGATAGCAACAGTAGGCAGATTAAATATTAAAAAAACAGATATTCCAAAAATAAAAGATTTTGTTTTTGAAAATAATATCCCAATAAAAAACAAAGAATTTGACCCAGAATTATATTATCTCATCGGAGCGATGCTTGGAGATGGTTATTCTGGGGCAGAAACAAAAGATAACATAACGATCTACAAAGGAAGTCCTTCTATTGTAGGTAAAGACGATGAAGTTTTTTTGGCAGTAGAAGAAGTATGTAAAAAATTAAACATAAGCTCCAGAAGAACAATTATGAAAAATGGGACGCCAAGCTTAGTTTTGGGAAAGAATAAATGGTTTAGAGAATTCCTTTGTAAAAGTGGTGTTGAAAAAGGGAGCAGAAAATACATAAACCCTAAATTAATGGAAGGAGATTTAAGGCTGACTAGCTCACTATTAAGGGGATTGTATGATACAGACGGGTATGTAGAGGAAAGCGGGAATATTGGGTTTAGCAATACATCTAAAAACCTAGTAGAGCAAGTAAGAAAAATTCTTCTGGGGTTTGGAATTGTCTCAAAAACAAGGTTAAAAGAGGCAGGAGAGATAAAAATATATGAGAAATCCTACAAAACGTTACCATGCACGGAGTTGAATATTTTCCATAAAAGAGATATATTAAAATTCCATAAAGATATAGGATTTTCCATAAAGAGAAAGCAAAAGGTGCTTAACAACTTAATTAATAAAATTAATTCCAATATAAATTATGTTCATTGTGAAAATTGCAATTACAAATTGTATGGCAGTATCTTTAGCAGTAGAACAAAAGAACAGAATAAATGGAGTAAAATAAAATTAGAGGTAATTAAGATTCTGGGAGAAAAGGGAGAATTAGGCTCAAGAGATCTTACTGAACTACTAGGTCACTCACCAAGAAATAAAGAAACAAGATTAAATCATCACTATCAGTTTATTAAAAAAAGAAGAATTGGAAACAGAGGCAAAACAGAGTGGCTCTGGAGCCTTAATGAAATAGGAAGCTGGGTTTATAACAATATAGTTAAGAAGAAGAAAGAAATTAGCGTATTCTTTACTTATGATAACTGTCCAATATGTAATAAAGTATTAAAATGTATAGTTAAGGGTGGGTGGAAAGATTCGGACTTTGAGGGAGATATATACTGGGATAGGATAAAACAAGTTAAAAAAATTGATAAGAATGGGCATAAATACGTATACGATGTTGTTTTACCTTCTAATCCAAAAAATGACCACATGTTTGTAGCCAATGGATTTATAGTCCATAACTCATTTGGAATGAACTTACCAGCATTTAGATCAATCATCAGAGATGTAAAAAGATTTGGCTCTCTAGGGATGAACTATTTACCGGTTTTGGAAATTCAGCAGATGTTTGGGAGAGCAGGCAGACCAAATTATGATGAATATGGAGAAGCAATCCTGATAGCAAAAAGCCAGGAAGAAAAAGAAGAATTACACAACCGCTATTTCAAAGGAAAACCTGAAAACATATACTCAAAGTTAGCAGTAGAGCCTGTTTTAAGAACTTATTTGTTAAGTTTAATCTCAATTAATTTTTTGACAAATAAGGAAAAGATTTTCAAATTTTTTGATGAGACATTCTGGGCATTTCAGTTTGAAGACAGGGAAAAGCTGCATTATACCATAGAATCAATGTTAGAATTACTAGAAGAATATAATTTTATTATATTAAACGAAGAAATAACAGCAACAAAGTTAGGAAAAAGAGTTTCACAATTGTACATAGACCCACACACAGCAAATTTCTTAATACAAAGCATGCACAAGGCTCAAAAGCAAGATTATAATGATTTTTCATTAATCCATTTAATATGCAATACATTAGAGATAAGACCCCTGTTATCAGTAAAAGCAAGAGAATATGAAGACATAGAAGCTGAATTATTACAGTATAAAGACAATCTGCTTTATGACGATCCTTTTTCAGATGAATATTTAGATTCAATAAAAACATCTCTGATGTTTAATTCCTGGCTGAATGAATCCACAGAGGAATTAATAATGAAAAAGTACAATATTCCTCCAGGGGAATTAAAGTACAAGGTAGACAAAGCAACATGGTTATTATACAGTTTACAGGAATTATCGAGAATTCTTAATTATATTGAAACAGCAAAGAAATCTAAGTCCTTAAAGATAAGAATGAAATATGGGATTAAAGAAGAATTATTGATACTAATCCAATTAAAAGGAATTGGTAGAGTTAAAGCCAGGAAATTATTCAATAGCAGCATAAGAACACTAGCCCATTTAAAAATTATAAACTTAGAGGTATTAAAAAAACTGATAGGAGATAAGACAGCAACTTCAATAAAAGAGCAGTTGGGAATAAAAACAGCAACTTTAGAAGACTTCTAATCCTCTCCAAGATCACCTCTCTTAAAATTACCTAGATTGCCTAAATCCCTAAGCGCATCAATAAGCACATTATAACACTCAACATAATGAGGATAAGACTCTACAACTAGTTCTATCCATTCTTCTGGGATCAAAACTTTAATACGTCTATTTTTTTGTTCGTAATGATCCACAAGTTCAATCCACCTTTCATGAATAGCATTAAATGTATAGCCATAAGCACGTGAGATGCCTACCACTCCATGTCGAACATTATTCCTATAAGTTATTAGTTCTTTCAAAGTACCTTCCTGAAGACAAGCACTTTTATTGCGATCCAGTTTAACCCCCGCTCTTCTGAAAAAAGGGTGTAATTCTTTTCTATCTTTTAAAGGACAGTATATATCAGGAAATCTAGCCTTGATAAAAGGCAGATCAGCCTCATACAGATACCAAAGAGTCTCAGCAGTATTATCCCACAAAGTACACAACTCGCTTAATGCTCTTCCAGAATTTCGCACAACAATTCTCTTGGACTTCGCCACATAACGGTTATACCTAGTTCGGTCTATTTCCATAACAGGGTCCAGTCTTATAAACCCAGTTCCTTTTACAGGTCTTCTGTTTATACCACTTTTCTTTAAAGCTTTAGTATACTTTGAGTAATTACGTTTTAAATTGCTCAAAAGTTCCCTTACTCCTTCATAAACTGATTCAATCTCAGAAAAAAATAGTATAAGATTTTTCTCTTCTTCACTGTCTTCTTCCTCCCTTGCAAGAATATCATCCACTGTAATGCTATCCAACAAAAAATTCCCAGAATATACCTTTTTCTCAAATAAACTCCTAAAATCTTTTATCTCATAATTCAATATATTGTCTAAGGTAATCTTTCTACTTCTCATCTCTCAACCCACCAAGTCTCTCAGTTCTCTCATCAATTGTCTCTAATAATTTACAATAGTTAGTTACAAAGTGAGCATAAGATTTAGCAACCCTGTCCTTCCATTCAGGAAAAGTTAATATCCTAACAAGTTTGCCTCCCTCTTTGCATGGATCATACAAACAAATGGTGGTTTCATTAGTTGCTCCTGCTCTTAATTTAGCAGCAACAGAAGAAAAGTTTAGACTATGTGCAACTCTATTTCTGGGTTCTAATAATCTTTTCATAACTGAATCTTCACTGAAACAAGCCAGACCATTATGGTCTAGCCTTATTTCTAAACCATCAAAGAAAGGAGTCAATTCTTCTTTAGATTTTAAAGAGTCATAAATAACAGGAAATCTACACTTCTTTTCCTCCAGCTTAACATCATATAAGCACCTCAAGAAGTTTGCAGTTAAATCCCACATATTACAAATTTCAAACAGTACATAACCGCAAAATCTAATGATATGAGGAACATTTTCCCCAGCAAAAAAACTGTGGACAAGAGTTCTTTCTCCAGGTAGGTAGTCTCCTCTAGCCTTTTTCCTAGCAATACGATCTTCAACAGTCATTAAACCCAAATCCATGCGTACAATTTGGGCTATATTTTGCCTAACCCCCACTTCAGTATCTTCTATGCCCTCAATTATAAAATACAAGGTGCTAGCAAGTAAACAATCACTCTCTAGTTTATCGCTCAATGCTGGAAAACTTCCTATATCTCTGATTTTGTATCTCTGAAGTAGGTTAGTAATGTAGGGAGGCTCCTCCATAAGTACCTTAAAAATAAAATAAACTTATAAACTTTGTTATCATAAGAGAGTAGTACATTAAGTATATATCAAATAAAAACAAAGTAACAAAATGCAAGAGCAAATTAAATCCCTAGTTGAGCAACTTCATAACCTAGCTCTACACGGCTCAATAGAAGAAGCAAGAAAATTCTATTGGGAAAAAATTCATGATTTTGTTGAAAAAAGGTTTATTGAGCAAGTTGAAGAAAGAATAAGAAACAATAAAATACCAAAATATGACTGGTTAATCCTGCCAGTAGGTTTAGAAGTCCACTATTATGTTCTGTTAATAAAAGCTTTAAAGCCAAAAAAGGTTTATTTTATAGGCACAGAAGAATTTCATAAAACAAACCTAGACCCTATAATAAAAAAATCAAATTTAAAGAGAGAACAATATTTTGTAGAGGTTATAAACTACAGAGGTATGGACGTTGCTGAAGTCTATGGAAAAATAAAAGAAAAAAGTTACTTGTTTGAAGGAAAAGTAGCAGTTGACTTAACAGGAGGCAAGAGAGTCATTTCAGCAGGCTCTGCAATAATGGCTTGTTTTTTCGGTTTTGATTTAATCTATATAGATGAAGATTGGCATGATGATATAAAAAGAGGAATCCCAGGAACAGAAGAATTAGTCCTTGTAAAAAATCCATTCCATACATTCGGGGACCTAGAAAAAAGTTACGCAAAAATCCTGTTTAATCAGTATAGTTTTGACCATTCAAAGGAGTTTTACAAGAGCCTATGCTCAAAAGTTATAGACCCAAGAGAGTATGAAGTAGCCACATTATTATCAGAATCTTATTATCATTGGGATTCATTTAATTACAATGCAGCATTAATAAAGATAAAAGAAACAATAAGAAGGATAGAGCAGTATCATCTGCATTTTTTGGATATTAAGCAACTGGAAAAAAATCAAAAAACTTTAGGTATTTTAAACAAAATTAATGCAGTGCAAAGAATAGATGAACTGTTAAAAGATAATGAACTAGTTTTAAATTTGATAATAGACTTACATTCAAATGCATTAAGAAGAAGAGAAAATCACGCACTAGATGACGCAATTGTCCGTTTATATCGGTTAATAGAATTAGTTTCTCAATATGGCTTAGCAAAACATAACATAACAACATCCAATCCAGATTACACTCCATTTCCAGGATTAAAATCAAAATACAGTGAAATAACACACTCCCTTTATGATCAAGAGAGAAACTTACCTTTTGAAATAGGTATCAAGGATGGCCATATAATATTATTTATCATAAAAGATGAGATATGGAAGCATAAAAACATTGAAGACCTGAAAAAATTCTTAGGCCCTATTAGATTAAGAGATAATTCAATTATAGCTCATGGAATAGAAACTATCAATGACAAGGCATTTCAGAAAATTGAAGAAATCTGTGCAGAATTCATAAAAAAGATATGTTTGATATTAAATCAAAATTATGAAGAGCTAATTCAAGAGCACAAATTTATAAAATTATGAAGACCATATAAAAGCATGTCTGTCCAAAAAGTCTGTATCAGAAAAAAGAGGAGAAGGATTTTCTCCAGGATAAATAGTATGTATTCCATAATCATTCCCTTCCCAAGGGGATAGTATAATAAAAAATTGATTAGTCAAAGTTCTTTCAAGACCATGTACAACATTAACCTCAACATGCTCCCTCATCTCTCTTTTTACTTCAACACCCAGAGGTAAATCTTTTATAGCAACAACAGAATTAAACCCAACAGGTTCAGGAAACTCTCTTTTAAGTGCAACAACTCCACCATGAAAATCTATGCCTTTTGCCTCTTTAATTGCATAGCGCAAAAATGTATTCATACTCGGAAAGAATCTAGGAATAAAATCTTCAAAGAACCCAGAACCAACAATGCCACTTCCCTCAAAATGCCTTGCTATATGCTCTCTTGCTCCAGGTACAAGTCCTATATAAACATATGAACTCTTAGGTGCCCATTCATCAACAATATCCCAATACCTTCTAGCTCTCTCAAAATCAGCTTTATCATTTACAAACCTTAAAGCTTCTCTAAGCTTAGGATATACTTCTTCCACTATTTCTAAAACCTTGAAAGCAGATACAACTTTTACACCCTTTTTCTTAGGTTTAAAATTTCCTAAAAATTGCTCAATCTCTACCTTTGCAACTGTATCTAAAGTTTTCACTTCTCCCTCTATCGCAGAGGCTAAAGGATAAATGAATCTAGAATCATCTCTGCTCTCTAACATCTTAACAAGAGTTCTATGTTCTTCTATTTTCCTCTCTAGCTCATGAGTGCATATTGCTAATTGCCTTAGTCTAGACCTAACAAAATAAAGGTCAACTTTTGAATAATGGTAATCTCTTAAAGACTTCCTATACCCAGGATTCGTCCATCTAACTAATTCTTCAAGTCTCTCATTAGCATAATGTAAGTCCATCTCATGCAAATCAACTCTAGGGCCTACTCCTGTTTCAACAAATCTCTCTGCATGAGGGTTTCTAACAACCAATTCTCCAAGATGAATTTTATTAAGAAAAGAAGATTTAGCATCTTCATCAATAAGAACAACACTTCCTCCAACATTTTTTATAGTTAAAACAAACCTTCCATCATTATAAGAAAACTCAACAAGTTGCTCTTTTCCATTATAAACAGCAGTAAGAGCTTTATTCCCATTAACAAATTTATATTTTGGCATAAATAATTCTAGATAGAAATTCTTTAAAATCTAATTAAAAAAATAAAAGAGAGATTATCTTCTCTTTCTTCTTTTGCTTGATTTCTTAACAGCATGCGAAACCTTAGAAACGGATTTATGTCCCTTGGATTCACAAGCTCCGCATCTGATGTTTGCAAAAGCCATTAAGATTACTATCAAAGTAACCAATACAGCCTTAACTATATCATTTGCTATAAACCACACAAAGATAATAGCTAATAAAGCTAAAACTCCTTTTAACCAACAACTGTGCATAAATACACACCTCCTTTTTTAACCGAAATAGTCTAACTCTTTTTTTTCTTTTTGATCTGAAGCAACTTTGCTTTTGTCAACAATATTTTTTAGTTTTTCTTCAAACTCAGCAGCTTTTTTTAATAAGGGCTTATAATCAACATTTAAGCCTAAATATGAATCTAACACCTCAATTATTTTAGCAGCAGCTCTTGAATCTGGTAATGAGCTATGGGTCTCTGCAAAAAAACAAGACAAAGGAACTTCAGCTTTCAAGAGTAAAGCTCCAGAAACTCCCATAATAATCCCTTCTTTTAATGTTTCAGCCTGAACTTTTTCTTTAGCTGCTCTATTAGTATAATAAAAAACTTTAGGCTCTATAATAGAAGTAGACCCAATCCCTTCTAAACTAATAATCTTTTTAGCTTTTAATTTTTTATACAATTCTATAACCTTATCACTTAGCTGCCATTCCAAACCCTGAACATTAGTTATTGCATGTAACAAAACAAGATTCTTTTTCTTAGAATAATAAATGCTAAATGGCTCAATCAATTGTGAGTTATGCACAGCTGCAACAGGCATCACATCGTTACTGGTGATTTTCCCAATTTTTTTAGCCCCTAAATGCTCTATTAAAAATTCAACAGATATAGTTCCTACAAACCCAAACCCTGGAAAACCCTCAATTATGGTAACATTTTGAGGCTTTTGGTCTAACACTAACTCCATAGAAAATAAGGAGTATTCTCTTGTTTATAAGTTTTTTTATATGGAGTAGCCGTTTAGCTCCTTTATAAATGAAGAGTTACCACTCTGAAGGTTTATACAATATCTTGTGAGAACTTGGAATAATTAAAAGATTTAATCATTTTTTCTGCAAAACCTCAAAATTTGGTGTTTGTAGAAGGTAAATGTCGAAAAATTCGACTTTTGCAAAGTTCTCTTGTGCTTTACTTTGACAATAAACCCCAATATACCGTATAGCTAAACGGATACTATATGGAATTTATATGAAATGTTCAAAGAACAAAAAAAGGGATATTTATAAGTAGCATTAGATGTATCTTGAAATTACCCCCTAATTTTCTAAGAAATGTCCTTCTAATATTTTGGGATCCCCATAAATTTTTGGAGAACTTCCTTTACAACTCTTAACAGAAAGGTTATATGCTTGATTGTACGAAAGTCCTTTAGATACCCCCCCAATAAAATCCACAGTGGGTATCCCTCACACCTGTTGTAATAGATCCAAAACACCCAGCTACACTATAAACCACTCTATTTCTCACACCCAATTCTCCAAATCCCCCATCATAGCAACAATTAGTAACAAGAAGTTGTGTTCTATTATCCATACCTTCAAGAATTGCTCCTAAACCTTCTGGTACTAAAATAAGATCATCCGTAATCTGAGCAAATGATTGAATACGCCCGTCTTTTCCTTCAATAACATTTCCATGTGCAACAATATACATTAGAAATCCATCTGAACCTGTACATCTTTTTAAGACTCTTTGAAGAGTTTCTTCTGAAAGTACCTCTAAATTCTCAGGAAATATACACCGTGCAATATGCATCATATTCTCTTCAACAAGTGGATGTATATCCTTTTTTCTAAGCCCCCCTCTCAATAAATGTTCATAAGCCCAGTTAATAAAATGTAAGTGATACTTGGGATCATGATTATCTTTGCCTCTATTTTCTGGTCCAGCGAATAATATTACTTTTTTCATACATTTTAAATAAGAATCACAATTTATAAATATTGCTATTTTTAACTACTTATAAGAAACGAATAAAAGTTAGAGGAGATTATCTTGATCAAATTAATCATCTTAATTCTCCACTTCTTCGCCCTCTTATCATCATAAACATCCATTCAAAAGTATCCTATAAAATTTATATCTTAAACTTTTTCAGATAAAGATTGATATTTTCTAGCTCTTCTTGAATAGCTTGACCTTCTGTTTTCTTGCCTTCCTTAATCTCTTTAAGTAAATCTTCGTAACAAGAGCCTACAAATACCAACAACCCATTAATTGCTTTTTGACTAAAACCACTAGGTGGCATTTAATTCACCTCCGTATACTGTTCTATAGCTGTCCTTGAATATCAGTGGTTTCTTAGTTTCAACATCATACTCCTCTAATAAAAGCCTATCAACAAAACTAAGATCAAAATTTTTAGTATCGATATAGCAGGGTAGGCCTACACATGAAATGAAGTCTCTAACTGCACGTTCTAAATCTTCAGAACCATAACATGCCATAGCAACCCAAAAAATGCTATCACGAATGGGATCCAGACAATAAATGCAAGATACTTCATACTTTTGTTTAATAAAATCACTAGCTTGTTTAATTCTTAATCCTGTTTCTAATAACAAGTCTATAGGGGCATAAACATTCTGCGAATACTCCAATGGTTTAAATGAATTTTCAACCGCAGGAAAGTTCATCCTAATACTAGACTTCTTCCTTTCCTCATCATCTAAATTCAAATCATACCTTCTTCCACTCTTTGAATCTATTACACACTCTAAATTTTGTACCATTTTAACCTCTCGAGTTTTAACTAGATTTTTCTTTTCTTCTAAAGTTTTTTAGCTGAACTGTAGCACGATAAGCATCTTTAGGGTTTACCAATGGGCTTACACCATCTAAAATTAATGGTGCCACAGGAAAAAGCTTATGATAAAGTATACTTGGTATTGTTACCATCGCCAACGGTATCCCCCATAATGCCCCTAATTCATATTTTTCATTAACTTTTTCCCAAAGTTTACTTAATATCCCCCCTCTGTTTCGGAGTTCGTACTGCTCCTGTTTTTCCTCATAAAAGGTTATTCTCTCATCCAGTTCTTCATCTGTCAACCTTTCTGCTGCTCTATACAAAGAGTCCCAGTATGGTTGTGCAAATACGTGTATATTTTGATTCATTTTGTTTTTTCTTCCTTAACCTCTTTTTAGTTATTATTGAAGCCAAAAAAGAACTATTTATAATTTATCACCCCTGTACAGGGTATATAAAGAGAAAGTTTTAAAAAGGATAAAAAAAGACTAAGATTATGGAAAAAGAATTATTAATAGAGTTGGGTTTAACAGATGGAGAAGCAAAAGTATATCTAGCATTAATAAGTTTAGGAAGCTCAACAGTGGGGCCAATAGTTAAGGAATCTAAAGTAGCTTATTCAAACATTTATGAAATTTTAAATAGATTAATAGAAAAAGGGCTAGTCTCTTTTATAATCAAGGAAAAAACAAAACACTTTCAAGCAATATCTCTAAACAAGCTTAATGAATACCTAGAAAACAAAGAAAAAAACTTAATTAAAGAAAGAGAATTGTTAAATGAATTAATCCCCAAATTAGAAAAATTACAATCAAAGAAAGAAAAACAAGAAGCAGAAATTTTCTTAGGTTTACAAGGAATAAAAACAGCTTACGAAAGGATTTTAGAAAATTCTGAAAATGAAGAATGGTTATTTTTCTATGTGGCAGAAGAAAACTATAAAGAAACAGATAATTTCTATTCAAGAATTTACAATAAGTTCAAGAGCATAAAAGCAAAAGGAATAGCAAGTATAGAATATAAAAAATCAAAATTCATAAAGCAAACTCATTTCAAGATGAAATTTGTTGACTTTCCCACTCCAGGGAATATAGATATTTACAAAGATAAAACCTTGATAATATCATGGCAGGAACCTTTAGCAATTTTAATAACATCAAAAGACATATCAAATAAATTTAGAGATTATTTTAACTCAGTATGGAAAGTAGCTAAGCCTTAATCATCTGTTAGCAACAATTTCAATAACGTCTTTATTTTTTAAGGGATGTTCTTTGCCAACAGTTCTTTTAGTCTTAACATCAATTGCTCTAATGAAATTTTTGCCGAAATCAGTATGTAGCCTATAAGCAAAGTCTAAGGCAGTACTTCCATCAAGCATCAAAAAGCAATCAGGTAATATATTTCCATTTTTGTCAGCTAAAGTCTTAACACCTCCAGGATAGATAGCAATATAATGCAAAACATCAAAAACAACTTTATTCAGAACATCCTGAACACCTGTTGTCTTGTGCTCATCCAAAAACTGTTTCATAAATTCTAAAGCCTTTTTATGATTTTCAGTTAAATCGGGATTAATAATCTTAAAAGTACTCTCGCCAGGAATATATTCAATTATTTTCTTCTTGGCAGCTTCTCTTAATGCCAATTCAATTTCAGCACTGCAAGGGATAATAAAGTATTTGTCTTTTAATCTTTCAAAATTCTGCAAACCCGTTTTAACATCTATCTTATTTGCAACTATCACCATGGGTTTGGTTTTCTTTCTTAACTCTCGAGCTAAATTAAGTAAATCTTTCTCTTTCCAATCGCTAGGCCTTAAACTTAAATTCAATTTTTTAAGAACTTCATCAGTAATAGCTTCATTAACTCTCAATCCAGATAGCTGTTTAGCAATAGCTTTTTTTACATCCAAACTTTCTTGTATCACAGTCCTAGAAAATCTTTCCCATCCCTTTTTTATGATTCTCAGATACCACTGATCTAATTCATTTTCTAAAAATTTAATCTCATTTTCAGGATCATAATTACTAACCCTATTCCCCTCTTCATTACTATTTCCAGAAATATCAATTATCTGTATCAAAGCATCTGCTTCATTCAAATCATCTAAAAATTGCGAACCAAGACCTTTACCTTCACTAGCCCCAGGAACCAAACCAGCAACATCTATCAGTTCAACAGGAATAAATCTGTTATGATTTAGACAAAAGCCAAGTCTTGGATTGCATTGCTCATTAAAGAATTTATCAACGCATTCTATTTTAACATACCCAGTTCCCCTATTAGGTTTAATAGTTACAAAGGGTCTATCACTTATTTCAACTTCTGCTAAAGTAGCAGCTTTAAAGAAAGTACTTTTACCTTTATTAGGCGCGCCGAACTAAACCGATTAACATCGTCTCCCCCCTGCACGATAAAGAAAATTTCTTTTATACGTGCCTTTCTTCACTATTTTTCCATCCTTCTCCAAATTGTGAACATGAAATCTTATACCCTACCTTGTCATATTAACCTTATTAGCTAATTGGTTTACTGTTAAATCCTCTACACTTAAAAGGCTTGATATTAAATCTGAATTTCATTTAGATTTATAAATTGGCTTATTATAAATTTTAAACCCATCTTCTATTTTTTTATGTAATTTTCCAAGATATGCCTGTGGGTATCTCTTAATTAAATTTTGATAATCTTTAAATAATTTTTTCATGCCATCTCTCTTTATATATAAAAATCCATAATCTCCCTTTTTAACAAATGTAGACGAATAACCTAATTTCTCGCAAATTTTATACAAATCTTCAACCAAGTCTATATTTTTTAATCTAATATCTATTACAGTTGAATCAATTTTCGCTTCGTCAATAATAAAGGCCAACAAAAAAGCCAGTTGATTAATCTTAGGTTTATTAAACAAAGCCTGAGGAACTCTAGCCCTATCTGATAAAAAACTTCTTTTGTTTAATCCGTAATAAGAAATAAAAAGTTGAGATAATACAGGAGGACAAACAGCTATATAATTTCTTTCAAAATACTCATATTTCTTATAATCTATTTTACCAAATAAAGATTCAATTTTTTTAAAGTAAATGTCTCTTAACCCTTTGTCAAATTGTCTATATCTTAAATAAGGCTGTCTTTCTTTATAGCCAGCAATACACCCATCAGCCATAGTATGCGCTATAATCATGTCAAATATCGGGGTAAGCCTTATGGGAAGCAAGGGATTACTAATGACATTGTAACCTCTCTTGGTTTTATAAGAAGCTATATTTTTTTGTAAATGTTCCCGGGTAATACCCAAGTTATAACAACCAATTAAAAAAACATCCAAAGGTGCGTAACATTTCTTATAATAGGAATATTTGAAAAGATTTCTAAAGGAAGAATAAGGTAATTTAACCTCATCTTTAATTAAAGAATAAAATTTTTCCTTACTCTTGAATTTAGCCCGAATAGATGAATTTACATAAGCTAAAAAAGAATTATCTGGTTTAATGTAAACGCATTTGCCTAATTCCCAAATATTAATTCTTTCCACTAAAAAAATAGGTTTAAAGAATTTATAAACTTTTCCATTTTATCTCCCAATTAGACCAAAAACACCATTTGATTTAATGTAATTAAAAAGTTTTTATTTGCTTAATTTAACAGCAGTCCCATATACAAGAATTTCAGCAGACCCCTGCATTACTTCCGATGTGGCAAATCTCACATTAACAACTGCATCAGCATTTAATTTCTCAGCTTCCTGAATCATCCTTTGCAAAGCTTCCTCTCTGGTTTCAGTAATCATTTTAGTATAACCCTTATTTCCCCACCAACAATTTGCCTTAATCCAGCCATAATATCACTCCCTATATGCCTAGCTCTTATTGTATTGCCTCTAACAATTCCAAGGATCTCCTTTATCTTTCTATTAGGGATAGTATCAGTATTAGTGATTATCCTAAGATTAATAATCGATTTGAATATAAATGGTTATCGAAAAGAAAAAGCATTTTAAATACAGCTAAAATTAGATTATTGGAATGGGCCCGTAGCTCAGTCTGGTTAGAGCGCTGAAATCAATTGCGTAAGTCTTATAAGAGCTTCATTGTGACAAATAAAAAAGCAATGGAGTGCTAAGCCAGCCAGAGGTCGAGAGCGGGTTTTAAAATTGCCCCTCGAATTCAAATCTCTTCGGGCCCATGTCTCTTATTTTTCTTATATACTTTGGGTTTCTATGTTTTATAATCCTCAAACATGAACTAACCCTACTAAACCCAGTTATAGCAATTTTATATCTTGTGTAAGTATTGTTAGTTCTTTTATCAAACTGTCTTTCATACATATAATGCTTGAGATTCAACTTATCAAGAAGAAAAGACAAAGAAACTATAAGCCTCTCACTCGACGAGGTTCCATCTAATGAAGGATAAATCTTACCATATTTTAATCTCTTAATAAGCCCAAAATCTGTATCTATAAATCCTCTAATAAAAGAAGCAATTATGTCTAAATCATCAGAATTTTTTATTATTGGGGGAATATCAACTTTATACTTTTTACCAAGTGGGATTTGAAATATTGGGGTATAGGACGTTGATATTGCTAATGAGTTGAATATAAGATTTCTTTCATTATTTCTTTTAACAATGTTATATTTGCTTAATCCATATAGTTTTTTCTTGAGTCATATAACATAATTAAGGTAATCTACTTCATAGGCATTAGATGAGTGAGTTATAGTTGTAGAGTTTTTTCTGTTTTTTCTTACATCAATTGATCCATCCCCAAATATGGATTCCAATATCCTCTGCTAAAAGGGGAGTTAATTTTCCTGGAATAATTATCCCTTTCCTATATCTCTCTTGCTAAATTTAATACCCCTCAAATCTAAGTTCATACTAATATTATATGTAGCACTTATTTATATAGTTTTCTATGTAGCACATAACTTTATAAAACCTAATTATATACTTAAAATATGCCAAGAATAAAAGGCTCAAAAAAAGGTAAAATAAGATATCCAAAATTTTATCATATAAGGGTAGAAGAAGAGACTTTAAAAAGACTTAAAAAGATAGGTTCAAAAAAAATCAGAGAGGTTTTAGAAAATCTGTGATTGTGCCCCGTTAGTCTAGCCCGGTCAAGGACACAGCCCTTTCAAGGCTGTGACGCGAGTTCGAATCTCGCACGGGGCAGATTCTACCCAGTTCAAATCTCCTCCAAAATTGTTAAGGTTTTCAACAAATTATCTGCTTATGGGAGGTATTCCAAATGGCAGATAACGATATCTATAACAGTAGGGGTAAATATGAAGAACTCAAAAAGCGAATCGAATCATACTTATTAGCGCCAGAAGGCTTTCGCCGGTTTCAGATAAAACATCCTGATAATCTAAGGCATTTTAAAAGACTATTTTTGAAGCTGGATGCCAAGAACTGTTCCTATGTGAGAAGAATCAGGCTTTTCAGTGCGCTTCTTATGGTGTGTCATGTTATTGATAAAGACCTAGCTGAGGCAACACGAGAGGATATTGATCAGCTTTTATTAATAGCTCATCAGCACTATAAAACACCGGCAAGTAAGCAGTGCTTTATCAAGCAGACGAAATTTCTCTGGAAGCTCTTATTCCCTGAGAAAGACAGACAGGATAGAGAAGATGAAACCATAATACCCTATCCTGTAAGGCATCTGAATGGCAAGATTGAAAAAAGTACAGAAAAACTTAGAAAAGATCGCCTTACTCTGGAAGAATTTGACCGACTGGTGACTGCTTTTGCAGGCGATGCTGGCAGGCCAGGCTCAATTGCATACTACATATATAAGTGATATTGAGAGGGGAGCTGCAAGAAGTCTTTCTATTGTGACTCTGCAGGAGATTGCCAGGGTTTTAAAAGTAGGGATAAAAGACCTGGTAGATGTTGATGAAAAAGCTGGAAGTGAGATTGAGGAGAAATTAGCTGTTTGTATTCAAGGAATTAAGAAACAAGAGTTGAATAAGCAGATTTTTCTTTTGAATGTATTGGAGAAGATGGTTGAGGAGATTGATAGGATTCACTAACTAGCTAAATACAGTTCTTTGAGTTCGTTTAGATATTTTTATCGTTGGATCACCCAGCCATGCATAACACATATCCTTACGGTAATCAGATTCCTGAGCTTCAAATATCGGCAATCCTGCTACCAAAATATACTCCGAGCCAATATTACTTCCTTCAAAATGTATAACAGAGCAGGCTTCAACAAATAGGGTATCACCAGAAAAAAGATGGTAGCCTGCTATATAATTTGAATTTCTGAAATCTCCTACAGAGCACGAAGTGAATGTATAAACTAAAGGACTTGATTGTTCTATCATATTCGGATAAATATTTGGTTGTATAGATGAAGGGGTTCCATGAGCTTGCACAAAAGCAAAGGTATACGGCTCCTTGATTGCTTCAAGATATTCAGCGCCTGAATTCCCTAGCAAACTCACTTGAGAATTTTCAACAATAACACCACTCTGTTTTAGTTCGTTTACTTCCCTGCCATAAATTTCTTGTCTCAATTGTTCGTTTTCCTCTCTAGGGGCATATATCAATAGTCGAAAATAATCTCTTGACTTGTCTGTCCTATAAGCATGATTTTTCTGGAAATAACTTCTTAACAACTGAACTTGATCGAGACTTTGGGGAGGAGTTATTCGTGCAATCCAAAAAGGTTTGAGAGCGGCACCACCTAAAATCTGGCATTCATTGTTTGACGACCTTAGATCATAAAGATCATCTATCCAGCAATTTAGTAATATCTTTTTCCCTTCACCTTTTTCTTCACGGCAGTATTCATTGGCCTTTCTTATCACCTTACACTTTTCTTCAATATCCTGATAGTAAAAATCACTGACCATATTATCTGTGTAGAAATATTTACGGGTCTCTTCTGGAAGACTAGAATCAGTATATTGAGCAGAGGGTATATCTCCTATGAAAATAACACCCTGTAAATTTCGAGTCTTGTAGTACGGCTGAATAATATTCTTCTTTATATACGATCTCAAATAAGATAGGTCGTACTTCCTTAAGTAAGATGGAGCGTATTCTACATAGACATAAGATCAAGATCATTTTCAATATCCTGCTTGAACTGATCTATTTCTGTCTTTAAAGATTGTTTAAGTCTATCATCTACCATAATTAATATTGAATTTCGTTCAGTAGCATTTCCAGAGGGATTAGTATTGGTGTTTTGTAAGAAGTCTGCTAAAATAAAGAAATCATCGTAATTAATCTTATTATCCTTATTTAAATCATAGCTTGAATCCCATTTTTGGCTTTGCCTTGTTAGCCCAAAATGCTGTATAAAAAGAATTCCATCTGTTCCCCTCAAAGAATTGTTCAGAAAAATTATTTCAATCTTTCCATCATTATTAAAATCAAAAATAGAGATATTGATTACTTGATTTCTTATTTGGGATGGCAACCCACCTATTTCTTGTTGACATCCCGCAAGAATCAAAAATACAAGAATAATTAACTGAATTAGAAAAGATTTATCACCCACATATGAACACCTTTCAAAAGCGAAAGGAAGAACTATTTAAATACTTTGCAACACAGCATACGCATAGAAAGGTATTTAAATACCCCAAATTGTTTCAAAATTAGAAAATGGTAAACGAATATGCATTAAAACTAGCTTTCTCACAAATAAGACAAGACTTTGATCTAATAAGAAGACAACTCCAAGAGTTAAATTCAAGAATAGAAAACTCAAATACTAAAAATAATGGAACTCATACAGTTCATGAACTACAACAAATAAAAAATGAAGTAAATGAAATAAAATCTAGTATTAATGATTCATTTTCGCCAGAAGAAATAGCAGAAATGAAAAGTAAAACAAAAACAAGTAAGAAAGAAGTAATAAAAGAAGAAAAGGTAGAAACACAAAAGAAAACAGAACTTATTACACCTGAAAAAATAAATTTCAAAGAAGAGGTTGAAGAAGACATTGACGAAGTCAATGCATTAGCAGACGAATACTACTAAAATGAAAAGAAGTTCTCGACGTTGGAAGAAGAAAGGGCAAATGAGGTGGAAGTGGCAACGTAAGAAAATGAGAAAGGAAAAGAAAAAGAGAAAGATCAAATAAAAAGATTTATATATAACGTATTTGCTCAACCTTTATTACCTCGGATTTTTATCAAATTTCCGACGGTTCTTTAATGAATGCTTAATAAATCATTAAGTATGATGTATGGAATGTGTGATAACAGAACCATCTAAAAACAAAATTCTTGTGACCAACAATAAATTCCCGTTGATCCTGCGGGAGATTGCTGCTATTGGAATTCGACTTAGGCATGCAAGTTAGGGGACCTTGTGTCACCGGCGAAAGGCTCAGTAACACGTCGACAATCTGCCTTTAGGTTGGGGATAACCTTGGGAAACTGAGGCTAATACCTGATAGAGGATTACTACTGGAATGTGTTTTCCTTTAAACGTAAGGCCTAAAGATGAGTCGGCGGCTGATTAGGCTGTTGGTGAGGTAACGGCTCACCAAACCTTTGATCAGTAGGGGAGATGAGAGTCTTGGCCCCGAGAAGGGCACTGAGATACTGGCCCTAGTCCTAAGGGATGCAGCAGCCACGAAAACTTTACAATGCACGAAAGTGTGATAAGGGGATTCCAAGTGCTTTATCGCATAGATAAGGCTTTTGTCAAGCGAAAACAACTTGGCGAATAAGTGGTGGGTAAGACCGGTGCCAGCAGCCGCGGTAATCCCGGCGCCACGAGTGGCAATCATTTTTATTGGGTCTAAAGCATCCGTATCTGGTTTAGTAAATCTTCTGTGAAATTGTTAGGCCTAACCTAGCATCGTGCAAGAGAAACTGCTAGACTTGAGACCGGGAGGGGATAGAAGTATTCCTAGGGGAACGGTAAAATGTGTTAATCCTAGGAAGACTACCTATGGCGAAGGCATCTATCCAGAACGGGTCTGACAGTGAGGGATGAAGGCTAGGAGAACGAGCGGGATTAGATACCCCAGTAGCCCTAGCAGTAAACGCTGTGAGCTATGTGTTGCGTATTCTACGGAATGCGCAGTGCCGAAGCGAAGGCATTAAGCTCACCACCTGGGAAGTACGGTCGCAAGATTGAAACTTAAAGGAATTGGCGGGGGCGCACTACAAGGAGTGAAGCGTGCGGTTCAATCGGATTCTACCCCTGAAATCTTACCAGAAGCGACGGCAGGATGAAGGTCAG
>Ga0209541_10003892_pt1 | contig 27007 bp, 33 predicted proteins | sample RifCSPlowO2_01_FD_184027 | JGI IMG/M metagenome (GOLD analysis project Ga0209541, IMG submission 184027) | Groundwater microbial communities from Rifle, Colorado - Rifle CSP2_plank lowO2_0.1 (SPAdes) (version 2) | ecosystem: Environmental > Aquatic > Deep subsurface > Groundwater | place... | reverse complement strand
TCATCATAGCTTTCTGTGCTATACTCTTTAAAGTACTTCAGCCTTTCCAAAGTGCTTTCCTTTACCTGAATTGTAGTTGCCATAATGAGTTATATAGTTGTTATAACTACTATATAAATTTATTGTTTAAAATTATCTCAATTCATCATAGCAGGAATGAAAGCAGAACCATATCCTGAATTCAGGAGTATCTAATGGATTTTCTTCAACTTCCTTAAGATAAATCTCCCCTAAATCCTGATATGCTTTATCAAGCCATTCTTCATTTTGATAATGATTTAATATTTCATACGGCTGGTTAATTATCCAAGTATAATAATCACATGCATTATACATGTATTTCTTGACATATTCAATATATTTTTGTTCGTATTCTTTTTGTTTTTTTAATTTTTTCTCAAGGGGAATTATGCTATTATGGCAGGAGCATCCTATTCCTTCTTCTTCTCTCGTTGTTTTATATCCGATAGCTGCATTTTGGCAGCTAAGATATGCTATTAAGATTAAAGGGATAAGTTTTTTCATAATAATAAACTAATCTTATAACTCTTAAAAACTTAATCTTTTTATATACGCAGATATTACGATTTCCATGATAAAATTTCTTACAGAGCCAAATACAGATGAAGAATTATTTAATATTTTAAATCCTTTAGTTAGGGAATGGTTCAAGAAGAAATTTGGAACATTTGCTCTTCCCCAGAAATACGGGATAATGCCAATACATTCAAGGGAAAATATTCTGGTTTCAGCAGTAACAGGCTCTGGAAAGACATTGACTGCTTTCCTGGCTATATTAAATGAGCTGATTGATTCTGCCAACAAAAAAATACTGGAAGACAAAGTATATTGCGTATATATCTCTCCGTTAAAGGCGTTGAATAATGATATTGAAAAGAACTTGCTTGAGCCTTTAAAGGAAATTGAAGAGATTGCTGGAAAGAAGCTTGGAATAAGAGTAAGGGTAAGAACAGGCGACACTTCAATAAGCCAGAGGGCTGCTATGACCAAAAAGCCGCCGCATATACTTATCACAACACCAGAATCATTGGCAATACTGCTTTCTACCAAAAAATTCAAGGATCATCTGATGAATGTGCAGTGGTGCATAGTGGATGAGGTGCATGCCCTGGCAGATAACAAAAGAGGAGTGCATCTTTCTTTATCATTAGAAAGGCTGCATAAATTATCTACATATATGACGCGTATTGGATTAAGCGCAACAGTAGCTCCTTTGGAAGAAATAGCCAAGTTCTTAGTTGGAGAATTAAGACCGTGCAAAGTAGTGGATGTCCAGTTTATAAAAAAATTGGATTTGAAAGTTTTAAGCCCTGTTCCTGATTTTATGAATATCAGCCATGAAGAGATGCACCAAAAGATGTACGAACTTATTGATTCATTGATCCAACAGCATAAAACAACATTGATATTTACCAATACAAGAAGCGCAACAGAAAGAGTTGTTCATCATCTGAAAGAAAAATTTCCAGGAAATTATGCAGAAAATATTGGCGCTCATCACGGCTCATTATCTAAAAGGTTAAGATTAAATATTGAGAATTCATTAAGAGAAGGTAAATTAAAGGTTGTTGTCTCCTCAACCTCCTTAGAGCTTGGAATTGATATTGGCTATATTGATCTTGTAATTCTTCTTGGCTCCCCAAAATCAGTATCCCGGGCTATACAAAGGGCAGGACGCTCAGGACACAGACTGCATGATACAACAAAAGCAAGAATTATTGTTCTTGACAGGGATGATTTGGTTGAATGCTCTTGTATATTAAAAGAAGCTGTTGAAAAAAAAATAGACAGGATACATATCCCTTCCAACTGCCTTGATGTTCTTGCTCAGCAGATATTTGGAATTGCAATCGCAGAAAAGATTAATATTAATGATTTATATAATTTAGTTACAAGAAGCTATTGTTATAGGAAATTAAGCAGAAAGGATTTTAATGAGGTTATTGATTATCTGTCTGGAAAATTTGCTTTGGAAGACAGGCATATTTATGCAAAGATATGGCATGATGAAGGAATGATTGGAAGAAGAGGAATGATGGCCAGGGTTTTATACATGACCAACATAGGAACAATTCCAGAAGAAACATTTGTTACTGTCAGGGTTGGGAATGATGTTATAGGCCATATTGATGAAGGATTTCTTGAAAGGCTTAAGAGGGGAGATGTATTTACATTAGGAGGAGATGTTTATATGTTCTTATACAGTAAGGGAATGACTGCTTATGTCTCTTCTTCTGCTAACAGGCCTCCTACAATTCCTTCATGGTTCAGCGAGATGCTTCCTTTATCATTTGATCTATCATTGGCAATCGGAAGATTCAGGAGATTGATGGAAGACAAATTTTTAAATAAAAAATCTAAGGAAGAGATTATTGAATTTATTTTAGATTACCTCTATGTTGATAAGTACGGGGCAAATGCAATATATGAATACTTTAAAGAGCAGTATTTATTTGCAGAAATACCAAATGACAGGAAAATTCTGATTGAAAGCTACAAAGACAAAGAAAGAAACTATGCAGTGTTCCATACACTGTATGGAAGAAGGGTTAATGACTGCTTGTCAAGAGCCTGCGCTTTCTCTGTTTTCAGGAATCAGCATATTGACTGCGAAATTGGAATCACAGACAATGGATTTTATCTGGCTTCTGAAAAAACATTTGATGCTAAAAAAAGCATTTCTTTGCTTAAATCTTCGGAGTTGGATAAAGTAATGAGCGAGGCAATTGAAAAAACAGAAGTGCTTAAAAGGAGATTCAGGCACTGCGCAACAAGGGCTTTAATGATTTTAAGAAGCTACAAAGGCCATACTAAAAAAGTAGGAAGGCAGCAGGTTAGCAGCATGATTCTGTATAATGCATTAAAAAGGATTGATCCTGATTTTTCAATAATTAAAGAAGCAAAAAGAGAGGTTTTGGAAGATCTCATGGATATTGAAAATACAAAAAGAATTCTTGAAGAAATTGAAAAAGGAAATATAAAGGTAAATGAAATAAAAACAATAATGCCAAGCCCGTTTGCATTTATGATAGGCTTGCAGGGATATATTGATATATTAAAGATGGAAGAGAGAATGGAATTCCTGAGAAGAATGCATCAGATGATATTGGCTAAGATTAATAAGTAATATTTAAATTAGAATATAAAAAAGAAAAAGAAAAAAATAAAAAAATTAAAGTAATCATTTACCAATCACTATCATCATCACCTGAGTCTCCACCATCTTCATCATCATCAAATCTCAAATTATCCATTTTGAAAACCTCCAATTATCTTTATTCTGCCTTTTGCTCTTCTTTTACTTTTTTACCTCTTGGCATTTCAATCCCTCCTCCAACCCTTAAATCCTGTTTCCCCATAATATTTAAATTAAGGCTATTTTTGATATGAGGAATATAATAATTTTTATTAAATTAAAAATTTGCCCCCTTATTATCCATTTATTAGCTTTGTAAATTTAATCTATTTATTTATGATTAGTTAGTATTTAAATCTTTCTACACGGCAAAATCAAAAGAAAAAGAAAAAAAAAGTTAATCACATAACCAGGTTCTATATATCTTCTGTCCATTAACCAATATATATGAACCTGGGCACTTTCCAAGGGTTGTTGTTCTGTATTCAGCGCATATTTTCCCGCATGCATCCTCGCAGGCAGATGGATTGCAGTAATCCTGATAAACCGTTTCTGTAAATTTGCCTGTAACAGTGTCAAAATTTGTTAATCCCATAATGCCAACTAATGCAACTATTCCAATTATAATTAAAGCGTATTTTTCTGTCATTTTCTAACCGCAGAAATAATACATGTAATAAGTTCCCTGTGAGTCATAAAACAGGTTATGCGAACAATATACTATGCTTTCTTGCGCTCCTGCCCTTGTCTTTACACCAATGCACTCTTTTCCGCAGGAATCCTTGCAGTCTGCTGCACTGCAGTAATATATATTGCCTGTGTCTGTGTTTATAACACTTCTTGACTGAGAGGATGTTGCTTTACCGCTGATATTATCAATATTCAATAGCCCAATGACAGCTACAACTGCTACAACACCAACAACAATCAAAGCAAAATTAGTATTTTCTTTCATTAAATCACCTCTGTTTTAATTATTTAGAATAATATTATATAAATCTTTTGAAATTTTTTGGAATAACAAATAGATTTAAAAAAAGTAAAAAGTAAAATAAATTTAGAATATATGTTAAATATATATTACATTGAATAATATGAATAATGATAAAATTTATATAGGTATTATGTCAATAATATTTTACAAAAAAGTAGAATAAACTATGAAAAATAAAGTCAGGATATACAGAAAAGGCCATGGCCTTACCCAGGAGCAGTTAGCTGATATTGTAGGTGTGTCAAGGCAGACAATACATCTGGTTGAAAAAGGCAAGTTCAGTCCTAGCATTGAGCTGGCATTTGATTTAGCAAGACATTTTCATACAAGCGTTGAAGAGCTTTTTGTGTATGATAAGGAGGTTGAGGAAAAATGATATGTTTACCCGGATTAAGTTGGATTTTTTTTTTTGTTTTTAATAATTGTTATGATATGGGACGGTATATGGAAAATTATTGCTTTATGGAAAGCTGGGAGAAGTAATCAATTAGGTTGGTTTATAGCAATTGCAATATTTAATACAATAGGTATACTTCCAATAGTATATATTTACTTTATTTCAAAAAAGAAATAAAAAGTTAAGTAAGAACAGAAAAAATTGATATCATAGTTTCTAAAAATAATAACCATATAATCCAGATTATTGCAGATATTACTAATCCTATAATACTAGTTACTAACCCCGCTGTTGCAATCCCATTTGGATATTTATTTCTTTGTTTAACTGAAAAAATAATTCCTAATATACCTATTATAATTCCTATTAAACCTGTGAATGGTCCTATAACAATACTTAAAATACCTAAAACTAAACCCGCAATTCCAAAACTATTTGATTTTTGTTCTACCATTAATATACTTTTTTTTTTTATAAAGATATATAAAATTTACTATTAAAATTTAAATAGAAAAAGAAATAGCTTTAAATAGCTTAAACTAATATTAACATAGGCCGATGATGACACGTCGATGTTTAGCTGGCATCATGCAATGTATGCTGCCTTTTGCTAAGAGACGGGCGGACTGAGGCCTTCTTTTTTTTTTTTGTTTGTGTTATTGTTTTTGTTAATTCTAAATAAAAGAATTTAAATATAAATGCTGATTAATAATATGATAAGAGGGATGATGCATAAACTCAACTTATTAATTATTATTCTAACAATATTATTAATGCCTGCAATAGTCAAATCTGAATGCAAGCAAGGCTATATTGATTGGATAAATCAGTTCGGCACATCAGGAAATGACATAACCAACTCTCTATCTGTTTACTCAGGAAATATTTATGCAGCAGGCAGCACAACAGGCTCTTTTACAGGCCAAAATTATGGAAATAATGATGTTTTTATTAAGGCATTTTCATATAGTGGAAACCAGTTATGGACATCACAATTTGGCAGCCAGTCAAATGATTATGGAAACAGCATAACTGCAGATTCTAATGGAATTTATATTTCTGGAACAACACAAGGCTCAATCTTTAGCCAGTCCTTAGGCAGCTCTGACTCATTTATTGCAAAATATTCAGATAATGGTAATATTATCTGGTCAGTTCAGTATGGCGCATCAGGCGCTGACTATGGAAGGGGAATATTTTCTTATGGCTCAAATTTATATGTTACAGGAACAGCAGGAAAACAAGTTTATGCAAGGAGCTATGATGCCAACGGAAATCTAAGATGGAATAATTTTTTTAATATAAGAGGAAGTGATGTTGCAAGGGGAATATTTGCTGATATGAATGGAGTTTATGTTGTAGGTGATACAGGTGGAATAATTAACCCATCTATAAAAAAATATTATCCAGACTATGGAGATTTGCCTTTAGTTGAAGGTTATAATGTGTTTGTCAGGAAGTATAATTTGAACGGCGCATTATTGTGGACAAAGGAATTTGGAACAGAATTATTTGATTTTGGATTTGCTATTGCTGCTGACGATGAAGGGATTTATGTAACAGGAAATGTTCCTCTAGCTTTAGCAAGCCAGTCATACGGCCGTCTTGATGGATTTATAAAAAAAATATCACATGATGGGGATGATATCTGGACAAGGCAGTTTGGCACGCAAAATGATGACTATGCACAGTCTGTTTTTATCAACGGCACAAAAATATATGTTGCAGGATATTCTGGAAATGATGCTTTTGTTTATGCATATGATAGAGATGGTAATTTTATTTGGAAAATGGAATTAGGCTCTTCTGGGAAAAATCGAGCAAATGGAGTATATGGAGATATAAATAATTTATACATAACAGGATACACCTCTTCAAATCTTCCAAATCAAACTAGTTTTGGCAGTAATGATGCTTTTTTGGCAAAATTAAAAATTGAAAAATGCCCTGATAATGACAATGATAACTATGGCTATCCTTATGAAGATTGTAATGATAATGACGCATCAGTTTATAATAATGCTGAAGAATTATGCGATAGCAAGGATAATGACTGCGATGGAATGATAGGAGATGACGGCTTTTCAGAGCCATGGTTTAATCAGACAACAATTTGCGGAATTGGAGAATGTATAAGAAATGGTTACTACACTTGTTCTGCAGGCTCTCAATTAAATGTTTGTATCCCAGGAGCACCGCAGATTGAGATATGCGACAGCTTAGACAATGACTGCAATGGCATTGTTGATAATGGTTTTGATAATGATGGGGATAATTATGCTATATGCACTGGCGACTGCGATGATAATAATGCTGCAATTTATCCTGGCGCAGCAGAAATTTGTGATATATTAGACAATGATTGTGATGGAGTGAGAGATGAATATACATGCGCTGGCCAGTGCGTTGATTATGATAACGATAAATATGGTGTTAATAATGACCCAAGCTGCCAGTTTCCTGACTATGACTGCAATGATGAGAATAAAAAAGCAAATCCAGGCCAGACTGAAAGCTGCAGCACAATATTTGATGATAACTGTGATGGCATAGCAAATAATGGATGCGACAATGATAATGATGGATATTTAGCGCCAGACGAATGCAATGATTTTGACCCAAGCGTAAATCCTGGAGCAGCAGAGATATGCAATTCAAAGGATGATAATTGCAATGGACAGATAGATGAGATAGGCGGCTGTGTAGATTCAGATAATGATAATATTGTTGATAATATAGACATATGCCCTTCTGACCCAAATAATGAGTGCAATGCCAACAAAACACAGGAATACATAACCTCAACAACAACTGCTGTTCTTTCAACACAAAACAATGAGACAACATTGCAGATAGGCTCTGGTGATCTTGCTTATGATTCGGTTATCACAGTTGAAAAAAATCCTGCGTTTGGGCCTAATTTTGCCTTGTCAACAGGAACAACTCCTGCAAAAAGCATTTACAGCTATACATTCTCCCCAGGCGGGCAGCAGTTTGCAGATAATATAGTCATGACAATGTACTGGCAGGATGCTGATAATAATGGAAGAGAGGACACCACAAACCAAAATGAGAACAAGATTAACATTTATTGGTATAATATTGCTACAGGAAACTGGGAAGCGCAGATAGCAAGCTGCGATTTAGTAAATAACTTCTGCAGCCTGTCTATAAATCATTTCTCTGATTATGCATTAGCAGCAATAGCTGATGCAGATGAAGACGGATATATTGAGGATGATTGCGATGATAATGATCCAGAAATAAATCCTAGTGCAGTTGAAATCCCTGGAAATGATGTAGATGAGAATTGCGATTTGATAATTCTCTGCGACTCATCAGCGCAATGGAAAAATCATGGAAATTTTGTAAGCTGCGTTGCAAAAGAAGCTGAAAAGTTGTTAAAGCAGGGATTAATTACAAAAGAAGAAAAAGATGCAATAGTTAATGCAGCAGCAAAATCTGATCTTGGGAAAAATAAAATAAAATAAAAAGAGAAAATTTTATAAATATTAAAAATCAAAATTCTGTTTATGCGCATTGACCATTATGAGTTTGGAAAGTATATTATCGACGGAAAGCAGTATGAGTATGATATCAAGATAATTAACAACAAGATAAGTTTCTGGCATGATCATGGATTAAATCTGGATGATGTTAAGGATTTGGCTGCAGCAAAGCCATCAATCATCATAATTGGAACAGGCTATTCTGGGGTGATTCAGGTTTCTCAGGACATAATTGATTATATCAAAAAAAAAAAAATCAAATTAATCATTAAAAAAACAAAAGAGGCATGTGAAGAATTCAACAGATTAAATGGGGAAAAAAAAACAGCAGTTATCTTGCACGGCACTTGCTAAGATTGGAATTTTAGCAATCATTTTTTTTTTGATAATTTTAATTATAATCTCATTTTATGTATTCTATGAATCTACACATCCTGATAAAGTGATAAGCCAGGAAACTCCATTAAAATACGGATATAAATACATAGACATTGAATTTTACAATGCAGATAACATTAAATTAAAAGGATGGTTTATTCCGGCTAAAGATATTACAACAAACAAGGCAATTATTTGTCTTCACGGCTACCCATTTGACAAAGGAGACATATTAAATCAGACATTATTCCTGTCAAAAGATTATAACTTATTATTATTTGATTTTAGGTATTTTGGATTAAGCGAAGGAAAATATACAACTATAGGCTTAAAAGAGCAGAATGATGTTTTAGGAGCGGTAAAGTATCTGCAATCCAATGGATATGACAAAATCGGAGTCTTGGGATTTTCGATGGGAGGTTCCACAGCTTTGATGGCAGCAGAAAAAAACAAAGATATTAAGGCAGTTGTCACTGATTCTGCTTTTGCCAACTTGGATATAATGTTCAGGAAAGAAAAGTTTGATGAAATCCCTTTTAAAAACTTATTTTTATTTACAACAAGATTAATTTCAAAGTTATTGGTTGGTTTGAATCCAAAAGATGTTTCTCCTATGGACTCTGTCAAAAACTATGACACGCCTATCTTAATAATACATTCAGAAAGCGATGATTATATCAGTGTTGACAATGCTTATCTAATCAGCAATAACGCAAGAAATCCTGAGTTATGGATTATTAAAAATAAAAATGCAAAACACGGCCTTGAGTACAATGCAGTAAAGGAAGAATATGAATCGAGGGTTTTGGAATTCTTTAAAAAAAGGGTTTAAGAGGTTTTTTAAATCAAAATACAATCCCTGGTTAGATGGGAGAAATACTAAAGATAATTAGTGAACTAAATTTAGGCTTAGATAAACTTATTGATATTAAATATAGCAGACATAGAAAGATAAATAAAAAAGAGATTAAAGTTAGTAAGGATGAAGATGGTAAGTATAAAAATTTTTCTGCTTTCATAAAACCAAGAATATATGAAATATTTAATCAGGCAAGAGCTTATGCTAAGGAACTAAAAATATCTGAGAGTTATTTGAGCAATATAATTCATGGAATAAGAAAACCTAACAAAGAATTATTAAAAAAAATTTCAGATTCATTAGATTTAGATTATAAAACATTAGAGAAATTACTGGAAGATGGAGATAAGCAAAAATATAGAAATAATTGATCTAGCTCTTTACTTAAAGAAACATAAGACTTTGATAATTGCAGATATGCATATTGGCTATGAAGAAGAGCTGAATAAAAAAGGCATTTTGATTCCAAGGTTCCAGTTTAAGGATACTGTGAATAGGTTAAATAAAATATTAAATAAACCAAAAATAAAAATAATAATAATAAACGGAGATCTAAAGCATGAATTCGGGACTATCTCAGAACAGGAATGGAGAGAGACATTAAAGATTCTGGATTTATTAACAGGGAATGGAAAAGTTATTTTAATCAAAGGAAACCATGACACTATTCTCGGCCCAATTGCCCGCAAGAGAGATGTTGAAATCAAAGAATATTATAAAATTGGTGATATTCTGATAATACACGGCAATAAGATTCCTGATAAGAATATATTAAAAGGTATTAAGACAATAATCATCGGCCATGAGCATCCTGCAATATCTTTAAGAGATAAAGTCAGGGCTGAAAAATTCAAGTGTTTTTTAAAAGGAAACTATAAGAAAAAAACACTGATTGTAATGCCTTCCTTCATCACAGCAACAGAAGGAACAGATATATTAAATGAGAGCAATGATATATTAAAAAAGAAACTGATAAGCCCTTTCCTGAATAATATAAATAATTTTGAGATATTTATTGTTGAAGATAAAGCTTATAATTTTGGAAAGGTTAAAAATCACTTGTAAACCTTTCTTATAACATCTGCCTTTGTAATTAATCCTTTAATCTTTCCATTGTCGCTTACCAGAACCATTGGAAAAAATTTTAGGAGATTGGAAACAACATCAACAGAGCTTTTTAAAGGAATTATTGGAGGAGACTCCTTCATTATATCCTTTATTTTTTTTTCATGGCTTCCTTTTATTATCTCATCCAGCAATGTTGATTCAGAAACCAGTCCTATGCAGTTGCCCTTGTCAATTACAGGCAGCTGGGATATCTCATGTTTCTTCATCTTGCTTATAGCTTCTTTTACCTGTGTATTAGGCATGATAGATATTATCTTATTCTGCATTATCTTGTCTGCTGTAATATTTTCTTTTCCCTGCAGCTCATTTAAAGCATCAAATATCTTTTTTGCATTTGAATAGGTAGGGTCTATTAATCCGGATTCTATTTTAGCTATTAAAGACTGTGAGACTTTGGCTCTGTAAGCCAGCTCTGACTGCGTGATTCCTAATTGATTTCTTATTGTTTTAATGTCCTGTATCTCTATCATAGAAAGGAATAATTTTCACTTATTTATATTCTTTTCGGAATAATGCCTCTTTCATCAGATGTCTCCTTAAATATCTTTGATGAAATCTTATATTATTATTTATCATTTCATCAACCATTACCTTAGTAAATATTATATCTAACTCGCCTTGTGAATTATAAGGCATTTTACCAAGGAATGGATTCCCATCAGTATAATAAGGCTTCCCAAATAAACCAAATTTATTAAAGGTTTTATTGATATATTCTTCAAAAACTCTGATTAAATCAATATTTTTTTTTAATTCAGGCATGACTTTCTTAAATTCCTGCACTTTGTCATAATGAGGATAAAAAGATGATTTTCCCTTTCTGATCATCTCATTCATATAGCACCAGTCTTCATGAGAATCCATATCCTCTAAAGTTGCTGGATCATTATTTGTTAACAATACCTTTATTTTCATGTTTGATACCAGGCAGAGAATATCTTCAAAAGAAGAGCGGCTTATCCTTGGAAGCCCTTTGTCAAACAGGCTTGTGTATTTTTCAATTAAAAAAGAGATTAACTTTAACTTCCAGTTTGCTCCTGGAAATTTGCTTGCTAATTTAGGAATCGCCCTTAGGATTGCAGGCTCTGTCCAGTATTCTTTAGCTATTTCAACAATTTCTTCTTTTTTTATAGGAATTTTTTTATTAGCATGGTCTGCATAAAATTTTCTGAAATCACTATAAAGAATTTTTATTAGATCATAAGGAATTTTATTTAAATCAGCTTCAGAACAATTAGGCTCTTTTATCTCATACCTTCCAACCTTTAAATGAAAGTTTCTTGGAAAATATTTTCCAACCTTTTCTTTTGTGTTAAGATTTAATACAGCTTCGTATTTTTTATATTTTCTATTTCTGATTATCTTATTGATATCATAAAGAAAAGGAACATCGCCAGTGCTGATAAAGACAAGCTCATCTGCAGGATTTAATTTTTCTTTTCCTTTTAATAAAGTGTTGTCAAGGCTCCAGTTAGCTCCTTCATCACTAAAAAGAATTTCTTGTTTCGGATGGTATAGCTCTACAAAGGCTTCTGTAACCAATCCAATCTCCCTGCTTCCAACAACAGCAATCTTTTCTAAACCTGACTGTGTTAAATTAGTTAATATATAAACAATAAGAGGAATCCCATCAATAAGATAAAGGGGTTTTGCATTATCAATGCCAAAGGTGGATTTTCTAGTGCTGTCTCTAAGAATCAAATGATTTAAGTAGAAATTTCCTGATTTTCTCTCATTTTCAAACTGTGTTAATATAGTGTCATCAACGCTTCCGATTATATTGCCATTTTTATCTCTCTTTAATTTTAAGGAAGAGTCATCATAGCCGGCCATCAGCAGCCCTTTAGTTATTCTTTTATTCCTGACTTTTCTGTTCAGGATACGTGTTAATTTCTCTAATTTATTCTGGTTGTTATTCATAATATCAGGTATTAGATATGCGCTTAAAAAGATTATTATTCCAATAGGAATATTTTTGTCAAGAATGTTTTTAAATAAGTTATATATTTCTAGATTCATGGGAATAGGAGAAATCTGTATAGGGGCTTATCAGCAACTGAATAAAGGAAAAAGAATCAGAAAAAAAGATATCACAAGAGAGCATATAGTTGAATATGATTCTAATACATTTTGGAAAACCGTTTTTAATAATGGATCATTAAATCCAAATTGTAAAATAAGCATATTTATTGACACTATGCCAAAACAAATAATAAATTCTGAAAGATATTTGAAATATTTATTGAATTTTGGAAATCAAGATGGTTTTTCTGATGAAGACCTCCAGCCAATTGCAGAAGATCATAAAACTCTTTGTTCATATTTATCACAGGTTCCAAGAAAAGGTAAAAAAAGAAGTAGTGAGGAAGAATATACTCCAAAAGAATCCCAATACAAAGCATGCAATGGATTTTAATTAAATTTTTAAAATAAAACGAGGTATCAAAATGCCAAAAATACATTATGTTACAAGCGAGAGCGTGACAGAAGGTCATCCAGACAAGATTTGCGACCAGATATCTGATGCAATCTTGGATTGTTTATATGCCCAGGATACAAATTCAAGAGTAGCTGTTGAATGCCTTACAACAACAGGATTAATAGTTGTAGCAGGAGAGGTTACAACAAGAGGATTTGCAGATGTCCAGTCAATAGCAAGAAATACATTAAAGGAAATTGGCTATACAGATCCTGAATTTGGAATTGATTATAATGATGCAGGAGTTTTGGTTTCTATTCACGGCCAGAGCCCAGATATAAGCTTGGGTGTTACAGAAACAAAAGGCCATGAGCAGGGAGCAGGAGATCAGGGAATGATGTACGGCTTTGCCTGCAACGAAACTCCAGAATTAATGCCATTGCCGATTATGCTTGCCCATAAGCTAACAAGAAAATTATCAGAAATAAGAAAGAATGGAGAAATATCTGATTTAGGCCCAGATGGCAAATCTCAGGTAAGTGTAGAATATGAAGATGATAAGCCAAAAAGAATAACAACAATTGTTATTGCGCAGCAGCATAAAGAGGAATTGTCAGAAGAGCAGTTAAGAAAAGAGATATTGGAAAAAGTTATTAAGCCTGTCTGCAGCAGCTTGATGGACAAAAATACAAAAGTGCATATAAATGCAACAGGAAAATTTGTAATAGGCGGGCCAGAAGGCGATTCAGGGGTTACAGGAAGAAAGATTATTGCAGATACCTATGGAGGAGTTGGAAGGCATGGCGGAGGAGCTTTCTCTGGAAAAGACCCAAGCAAAGTAGATCGCTCTGGAGCATATGCAGCAAGGTATGTTGCAAAGAATATTGTTGCAGCAGGATTAACAGATAAATGCGAAGTGCAGTTAAGCTATGCAATTGGCGTTGCAGAGCCAACCTCTATTAATGTTGACTGTTTTGGAACAAACAAGATTCCAGAAGATAAGATCGTTGAGCTTGTAAAAAAACATTTTAAACTGACTCCGAACTGGATAATCGAAACATTAAAACTAAGAAGACCTATTTACAGGAAAACAGCAGCATACGGCCATTTTGGAAGAAACGATCCTGACTTTACATGGGAAAGGACAGACAGGGCAGAATTATTGAAGAAAGAAGCTGGATTGAAGTGATTCTTTCTTTCTACTTTATTTAATTATTATTTTATAGTAGTTACAAATTAGAAATATTTAAATATATAATCTCTTTTACATCATATATGAGAGTCTTAAAAAATATCACTATAACTAATTATCCTATAAAATATCCTATTTTTGACATATATTTAGATGAAGAATCAGCACAAATTTTAGATCATATTACAGATCCTGAAACTAAAAAACTAATGACTGATAATATTGTGAAATGCGCTTTAGATCGCTTATTAAAAAATGAGATACGTTCTCCAGAAATAACATATGAAACATTGGAGAATGTTTTAAAAGAAATGAATTCTAACAGAGCGGCCATTTTAAGTGCGCACGGAATAGTCACTGAAGATGATAATTGGTTGTGTGTAGAACGATATCTGCAAAATTATGGTGGAAGAAATTTATCCGCAGAGAAAATAGAGAAATCTGGATTTAAGTATAGCCATACAGCTGGAGGCCATATGGTATACAAACATCCTGATAGAAGGACAACAACAATACCCCATCAGGAGAGTATTGAAGACTATGCGTTGGCTTCTTTAATAATGAAAACTAAGAATAGTCGTTGGAATGGATTTCTTGATGGAATGGACGGAGTATATAATGTATTATTCCATGTTTTTGACTGGATTATCGAGTTAGATGAAAGGCCTTATGGAACTCTTATACTTGATATTTGTAATGAAAAAGATTACGCAGATCTATACAGGCTTTCTAATCGTAATACTTCTGTAGAGCCAATAGTATTAAATAAGCCAATTTTCTATGCAGAAGGTCTTATAGACAGCGGAATAAAAAGAATGAATGGCAAATATACAACAAAATTGATAAAACCAAGACAAAGAATGAATTAGTGAATGAAGTCAAAATTTTTTATTTATTAAAATAATAAGCAGAATTAATTAATTAAATCAGATATCAACAAATAGCCTATGCTTCTCATTTCCAGTTAATTCTTCCATAATTCTCTTTAGTATTGTTGTTTCTGGATCAGGCATTAGTTTTACTCTTTTTTTTATATCATCAAAGCTGTCAAATTCTTTTTCTTTTCTTGCTTCAATTATTTCCCACATATGCTTTTTTCCCAATCCTGGCAGTAGCTCCAGCTGATGCATTCTTGTAGTCAAGGGCTGGGCACTATTAAAAAAATCAATGAATTTTTTTTCATTTGTATGAACCAAATCTTTTATGATATACTTCAGCTCATTTTTAGCAGTGGCTGTTAATCTATCCATAACAAGCTTTCCATTTATATGATGTATCTTATCTCTTTTTCCCTCCCCTATGTAAACCTCTTCATGAGGCTGTAGAAATATATCTTTCTTAGGAACTAATTCAAGCAGTGTAAAATTTGTTTTTCCTATAGCCTGAGCTATTGGAGTCTTCTTATGGCTAGGGCGATCGTCAAATGGATATCCATTTGGCAAAAAATCCAATACTACTGAATACTCTTCTTTACTTTTCCTTAATAACATCATGTATAACCTCAATTATTTTTTGCATATTTTCCTTGCTGACAGTTATAGTATACCCCTGTAAAAGTGACTTCAGGTCTTCAACATCTGCTGGAAGTATATCTATCATTTTATTTATGTGATCTTCTTTCAGCCTTGGAATGTCCAGTTTAGCTATTTTATCTTTTAATTCCTTTTCTTTTTCAAGGCTTAAATGAACAAATAAATTAATGTATTCTTCTGTCTTCTGAACTCTTAGGTTAGGTTCTTTGTCTCTTTTTTTTATTTTGTCTATTTCCTGTTTCAATTCACTCATTGTTATTGAACTTTCTTTAACAATCTTCATTTTCTTCCTCCTGATTTCCTTAAATGAATAGGATGAACAATTATCATCTTATCTTTATTGCCGTCTTTTATTTTAATCTTGTAGCATTTTCCTTGGGGTGATACAATCTCTCCTACTTTTCCCATAAATCTCCTGTATACCATTCCTTTATGTACAGCAGGCTCTGTTCCCAGATTGACCATCTCTCCTTTTTTAAATTTCTGAAGATAAGCAGTAAGGCTGATTTTGCCTCTATCTTTTTTTTTTTTTTTATATTTATCTCTTGTTTTTCTTCTGGACTTACCTATCCTTTTGCTCATATTTTCCACCCCTTATATTCCACCAACTACTTAAATTAAATATAAAATAGGAGTATAAAAAACTTTCTCTTTATTCTATAATGATAATTAATAGAAAAGTTTAAATATTAATATAATAAAACATGTTAAATTAAATTAATAAAATAAAAATGAATAATATTCAAAGGTGGTAAAATGGGGATATTCTCAAAGATTAAGGACAGGTTCAAGGGAGAGGAAACATTAGAGCCTGAAACAGAAGAATATGTTGAACTCGACACTGCTAATTCAGAAGACAAGGCTAAAATCTTAGTCAGGCCTTTTGTAATTGAAGATTTTGAAGATGTTAAAGGCATTCTTGATTCATTAAGAGAAGGTTATACTATTGCTTTAGTTAATATCAAGCCTTTAAAAGACAAGGATTTAGTTGAGTTAAAGAGAGCTGTTGCTAAATTAAAGAAAACAACAGATGCAATTGATGGAGACATTGCTGGATTTGGGGATGATTGGATTGCAATAGCGCCTTCATTCGCTAAAATCCACAGAACAGCCAAGTCTGAAGTCAAGGAATAATAATTTTTGTTTTTTTTTTTTTTTTCTTTTTAATCATAAATAAAAATCTTTATAAATTAATATCAAAAACTGATTCTTATGCCAGAACTAAAAAATCAGCCTTGTCCTATTTGCCATAACAAAACACTGACATTAAGGGAAGAGGAAAAAGAGATCCCGTATTTCGGCAAATGTTATCTGTTTTCTATGAACTGTTCTAACTGTAAATATAACAAAGCAGATATTGAAGCAGCAGAAAAGCATGAGCCTGCCAAGCATACATTAGAAGTAGACAGCGAGAAGGACATGAATATAAGGATAATCAAGAGCAACGCTGCAACTGTCAAGATTCCCCATGTAACAACTATTTCACCAGGGCCTGCTTCAGAAGGATATATAACAAATGTTGAAGGATTATTGAATAAGGTTAAAGAGCAGATAGAAGCAGTAAAAAATGATGCTGAGGACGAATTAGAGAAAAAGAAAGCTAAAAATTTACTGAAAAAGATACAAAGAGTACAATGGGGAAGAGAAAAATTAAAAATAATCATAGAGGATCCATCTGGTAATTCTGCTATTATAAGTGAGAAGGTTGTAAAGAGCAGATTATGACTGCATACCTTCTTCCACAATTACTTCTTCTGCAACTTCTTCTCTCATCTTGAACTCTTCTGTTATTTTTTTTTTTTTCCATGTGCCTCTTAAAAACCAGATATAAGCAATGATTGCCGCAGCTATATTTGAAATAGGAAAAGACCACCATATACCGCTATAGCTTAAGGAAGTGTATTTGGAAAGGAAATATGCAACTGGAAGATTTAAAACCCAAAGGGAAATAATAGACAATACCATTGTTGTGTATGTGCTTCCTGCTCCCCTGAAAACTCCGTTTATTACCATCTGTATTCCTATGAATCCAAATGTTAAAGCCATAATCCTGATAAAAGAAGCGCTGTTTTGAATTACTAAAGCATCACCTGGAATAAATAATTTTGCTATAGGCGCTGCAAAAATAAAAAAAAATATTCCAATAACAGTCAAAACTACAAAAGAAAGGATACTGCTTATTTTTGAAATCTTTTCAGCTCTTTCTATTTTTCCTGCTCCGATATTCTGCCCGACTAAGGTTGAGGTAGCCATTGACAGGCCTATAGAAGGAATAATTATAAAACTGAGAATTCTGGTTCCGATGCCGTAAGAAGCTATAACCATTGTTCCAAAGCTTGCAGCAAGAAAAGTCATAAATGTAAACCCCAATGATCTTGCTGACTGCTCTATTGATGAGGGAAACCCAAGATTAAACATTTTTTTTATTAATCTCCAATCAGGCTTAAAATTATTTTTCCTTAAATGAATATCATACTTCCCGCTAAAAAGCATAGTAATGCCGATTATTGCAGCTAATCCTTCACAAACAATAGTGGAAATTGCAGCTCCTCCAACACCGATTCCAGGAATTATTTTATAGCCAAAAATAAGTAATGGATCAAGAATAAAGTTTAATACAACTGTGCCAAGAACAATATACATCGGCTTTTTAACATCTCCAACACCTCTCATCAACGACTGAAAAACAAAATAAGAAAAAACAAATATTATTCCGATAAAAGATATCTGTAAATACGAAACAGCTCCTGGAAGCACACTCTCTTCAGCTCCCATCAGTTTTATCAGATGTGGAGAGGAAAAGTAGCCAATAACTGAAACCAATATAGAAACAAAAACAACCATTAATAATGTCTGTGCAGAGATATAATCAACATTTTTCTTATCATTTTTTCCTTTATATTGGGCGACAAGTATTGTTCCGGCAATAGTCAGTCCTCCCCCTAATGAAATCAATAAGAAGATGATTGGAAAGCTTAATGAAACAGCTGCAACAGCATCAGCTCCCAATCTTCCTACCCAAAATGTATCTGTAAGCTGGTATAATGTCTGGAATATATTGGCAAGGATTATAGGAACAGATAAAGCAAATAATGATTTTACAATAGGACCTTCAATAAGATTGTTTTTGTTCAGCATTCTAAAAATGAGTTAAGATGCAGTTTAAATCTTTTTTTGTTTTTACATAACTTTTTAAATGAAAATATATTCTTAAATATATAAGATGGTTAAAATAGGAATTATTGGCGGCTCTGGATTAGATGATCCAAAATTATTAAAAGAATATCAGACATTAGATACAACTACAAAATACGGCAAGCCAAGCTCTCCATTAACATTAGGAAAAATAAATGGGGTAGATGTTGTAATTATAGCAAGGCATGGCATAGGCCATAAGATAAGCCCAACAAAAGTCAACTATAAAGCCAATATCCAGGCATTAAAAGAGAATGGAGTTACGCATATATTATCTACAACAGCATGCGGTTCTTTAAAAGAAGAAATTAAAAGAGGAGATTTGGTTATTCTTGATCAATTTATAGATTTCACAAAGCATAGAGAGCATGCAACATTCCATGATGATTTTTCAGATGGGATAAAACACACAGCAATGCCAGACCCTTTTGATGAAAATCTGAGAAAGGCTTTAATTGAATCTGCTAAAGAGCTTAAATTAAAAGCGCATGAAAAAGGGACAGTAATTACTATAGAAGGCCCAAGATTTTCAACAAGAGCAGAATCTAAGATGTTTAGGCAGTTTGCAGATGTGATTAACATGTCTATAGCGCCAGAATGTATCCTTGCTAATGAGGCAGGAATCCCTTATACTGCTGTTGCAATATCAACTGATTATGACAGCTGGAAAGATGATGAAAAGCCAGTAAACTGGCAGGAAATAGTGGACATATTCCAAAAGAATGCAGATAATGTAAAAAAATTATTGGTAGATGTCATTCCAAAAATAAAATGAAGTGGAAATACCAGAAAGAATTCAAGAAAAGCAGTTTTGATGAGTATCTAATCCTTCCTGAAAATAAAAAAAAAAAAGTAAAGATAAAAAACTGGGATTTTACAATAAGAAATATTGAAGGCGAAGGAAAAAATGTGTTTATAACAGATGTCATTGAAGTTGATGGGCAGAAGGTTGATAAAACATTTCTAATAAGCAATTATGATAATATACAATTCTTAAAGAAAAAATTAAAAAAAAAAAAGGAATTTGAGCTAGAGATAACAAGGAAATATGATGAGGATAATATGGAAAACTATTTTGAGATTGAGGTTGTATAATGGGAATACAAGTTGAATTTAATCCAGATCTGGCATTAAGAGATTACTCTGAGTTTGAAAAAGGCAATAGAAAAGAAGAAGAATGTTTGCCAAAAAATATAGAAAAAGGTAAAATATATTATTTTTTAAAAAAAGGGCAGAGAATTTATTGGTTTAATGACGATCCTTTTTGGATGAAGGGGGAAATGCCTTTAATGAAAACAGAAGGAAATCAAAAATTGTCAAGGCCTGTTGCAAGCATAAAGATGATTGAAGTTACACATTTTATGGAGAATGGTGAAATTTATACAAAAGGAAAATATCTTGTTAAGGATGTTTTTAATGTTAATGATAAAAAGATTCATTTTGAAGCTTTGAAGAGGGTAAAATAAAAAAAAAAAAAAAAAAATGGAGCATATAAAAAAAAAAATAAGAACAATTCCTCACTGGCCAAAACACGGAGTAATGTTCAGGGATATAACCACATTATTAAAAGATCCGCAGGGATTAAAAGATACAATAAAATGCTTTGTAGACAGGTATAAAGATAAGGAGATAGACATTGTTGCTGGAATAGAAGCCCGTGGCTTTATCTTGGGAGGAATCTTAGCGCATGAGCTTGGAGTTGGCTTTGTTCCAATAAGGAAAAAAGGAAAGCTTCCTGCTGAAACAGTTAAAGAAGAATATGAGCTGGAATATGGGAAGGATGCTGTTGAAGTTCACAAGGATGCTATTTTGCCTGGCCAAAATGTTCTGTTAATTGATGATTTGATTGCTACAGGAGGAACATGCGCTGCTGCTGTAAAATTAATAGAAAAATTAGGGGGAAAAGTTCATGAGTGCGCATTTATTGTTGAGCTGCCGGAACTTAAAGGAAGGGAAAAAATTAAGGATTATCCTGTTTTCAGGCTTATTGATTTTGAGGGAGAATAATGGAAGTAAGCATTGAAGAGAGTGAAGCTATTAATAGCATAAATTTAAGATTGTTGATTGATTGGTATCAGAATTATAAGCCAATTATTGATAATAATCCTTTATTGAAAAAAAATGCAGAAATTAGATTTGCAATGAATAATAAGGGACTGATAATGGAAAAATTAAGATATATTGGTTTGTATTCAAAAAGTTTTATTTAATAGATAAATGTTGATAGATATAGGTTTATAAAAATAAAAAAACAGAAATATTTATATAAGCATTATAATATATAAGGGATATATCATGAAAGCAGAGAAATATTTCAAAACCTTCTTTAAAGTTATGCCTGAAAGATTAAGGAATCTGCAAAAGATAGTAAGAGAAAAGAGAAAGAGAGAGCAGCTTCTGTTAAATGCATGGAAAAAAGGCAATTTAAAAGAGCTGGAGAATCAATCAATATATTTAATTGAATTAATAGGAAGAGATACATTACTTCACAAAGCAGAAAAAAAAAAAAAAAATACCTTGCGCCATTTAGATTGGAAATTGTCTCATGCTATTGATAATTATATGAAATATATACAAGTAAGGCCAATGTGGCGTAACTATTATAGTTTTCCGGTAACAAAAAATAAAGTGGAACCCCTTACAGATAATTTAGATAATCTACGTTATTTTCTAAAAGAAATACTGCCAAACATAAAAAGATTGCTGGATGAACTTGATAAGATTTATATTAAAAAAGTAAATTTATTAAAAGAAATTGCTAAAGAAAAAAAATCTGCATCTGATTATGAAATATTATGTAGGGAAGAGGAGTCAGTATGTGCTGAAACAAAAATATTTTTTTCTGATATCCAATTAAGAGTAAGATCATTTGTAAATATTGTAGTTCAATTTAGAAGGCAATTAGAATTAAAGAAGTTTAGTAAGTTGGAATTAGCTGGATCTTTGTGTGGTGTGATAATATGCGCTGGATTAGGAATAGTATTTTCTATTCTTGCGATGGGTCTGCTTAGCAGCGGAGTGCATGCGTTGTTTTTTGAAGGATTAATAGATGCTATCCCTAAAACAGCTGCTGCAGTTGGATCAGCTGCACTTGGAGCTGTAGGGGTTCTGGGATTTTTTATGATGGGTAGCGACTTAAAAGACGAAATGAGAAAGCTGATGGATGCAGCTAAATTTGTATCTAGGGAGATGATATAACCAAGAGGTAGTAAAAGAAGAAGAAAAAAAAATTAGATTAAACAACTTTTCAATTTCTCATAAACATGCTCAGAAATCTGCTTTAAATTTATAACATCCTCTTCATTATATTCAACCAATAATTTAAGGTAATAATCATCCCCTGTTGCCTGGAACTTTCTCCAGAGCAGAACAGCATCCCCTCCATACATCTTCTCAATAATCCTGTTTCTTTTTATTCCAATTTTTTTTTCAATTTCCTTAAGGCCGCCTGTTAATCCAATTTTTTTGCATGAATGCCTTAAATCCCAATGCGGCAGTTTAGGCAGTAAATCAGGGAATCTTTTGTTGAGAAAAGGAAGGTCAAATCTTGCTCCGTTAAAGGTTATAATTAATTTATATTTTCTTAGCTCTTCTTTCAGTTTCTTAAAATCAAGATTAATTCCCTTGATCATTGTCTTTGTGTTGATTCCATCATATAATCCGATTAGTGTTAAATAAGAGCTGCTGCTTAATCCTGTTGTCTCGATATCAAGAAAAACAGCGTCTTCTTTAAAATAATCATATAATCTCCATGTTTCTGCGCTTGAAAGAATATCGTAAAAATAATAAGAATTATTGCAGTAAAGATTGTTCCTGGTTTTTATAACTTTTCTGTTATAATATAATTTTTTAAATTTAGAAATTCCTTTTACATATCTTCTATTTAAGAAATCATTCCAATTATGAATACCCTGCTGCCAGATATTTCTCTCTAGTTTATCACCAATCCTTTCTAAAAAGATAAAACTATTTCTTATCACAATAATATCATAATTTCAATATTTAAATAGTTTATGCAGATAATCTTCTTGCAAATGTTTCTTCTTCCTTGACAGCAGATACCAATCCCCTAATCCACTCAATCATTTTATCAGTCTGTCCAATTAAATTATTAATAATTGCATTTATTTTTTCGGTTATTTCTTGTTTGTTCCTATAATTTTTTAATAAATCAAATTGAATAATTAGAGCATTCAACTCGCTTCTCAAGCTTCCAACATATCTTGAACCTTTTTCAAGTATTGATTTGGCGGCAATCTTAATTTGTTCTTCAATATCCACTTCCTCTTCCCTTAAATTTTCAGGCAGTATTTTATATAGCTCTTTAACATCTCTATCCATCCTTTGATAATATCTGCTAACTCTTCTCTCTGCTCTTCCAACCATTCTTAAAGCAACCTTTGCTTTTCCCAGGGTTCTATTCTCTGACTTAAGATCATTAAGATGCCTTTTCAATTCCTCTAAATCATTTTTAAAATCCTCAAGATATTTATATTCAGCAGCAGCCCATCTCTTAACATCATCTTCTGCTTTGCCTATTTTTTTCAGAATCTTAGCCATAAACATCACCTAAATCTTTAATTTTAACAATCAACTATTTAAAGTTTGTCAAAAACTACTAGTCATAAACTAGTGGTTTTTGAGCACACTCAGAATTCCACTAAACAATATTCTTATTATTAATCACTATTCATTCGGAATAGCGGAATTCTGATGTTTTAATTGATTAAATAAAATTGATAATAATAGAAAGATATAGATAATAAAATATAAAATATATGATATATAACAAAAATTTATAAAAATACTTTCTAAAAATAAAAAAAATAAAAATAAAAAGATTTATATAAAAAAAAAGAAAAAGAGAATATCGACTTAAAAAAATAAAAATAAAAATAAAAAATGAATGAAAAAAATTTAGAGAGAAAGAATTTGCATGATGGTTTTGAAGATGATTTAGATCCATTAGAATCATTAGACCTAAAAAAAATAAATAATTTTAGTGAGTTAACAAAAGCAATGTCTAAAACAGCCTTTGGTGGAAGAAGTTTAGGGGAAGCAGTAGATGTTCTTGAAGCAATGACTAAAGACAAGGATTGTTTTATTGTTTTAACTTTATCAGGAGCAATGACTGCTGCAAAGATGGGCTTGATTATCTGCGATTTGATAGACCATGGAATGGTTAATGCAGTTGTTTCAACAGGAGCTTTAGTTACACACGGCTTTGTAGAAGCGCAGGGAATGACTCATTTCAAATATAAATTTGGAGAAATGGATGATAATGATCTTTATGACAAAGGATATGACAGAATTTACGATATTATTGAACTTGAGAAAAATCTTGATGATACTGAACTGACTATCAAAAAAATACTTACCAATCTAAACATGAATGGAGTTTATTCAAGCAGGAAAATATGCGAAGAGCTTGGAAAATATCTAAAAGATAATGTTCAGGGAAGAGGTATCTTAAAATCAGCTTATGATAAAAAAGTTCCAGTCTATATCCCTTCATTTACTGACTCTGAGCTTGGCTTGGATTTTGCATTATTTAACAGGAGGCAGAAGATGTTCAAAAAGCCGACTCTAAAATTTGATGTATTTCTTGATCTTGAAGATTTCACTAAACTAATCAGCAAACAGAAGTCAATTGGAATATTTACAGTTGGCGGAGGAGTTCCGAGAAATTGGGCTCAGCAAGTGGCTCCTTATTTAGAAATAATCCAAAAGAGAGATGCTAATCTATGCAATGAGTGCGATGGAGTTGGATGCAAAGAATGCGAATGGAAAGGCTCGAAAAAGGACTTGAAATTAGTAAGATACAAATACGGAGTAAGGATTTGTCCAGAACCAGCTTTTTGGGGTGGGCTATCTGGTTGCACTTATTCAGAGGGTGTTTCCTGGGGAAAATTCACACCAAAAGAAGAAGGCGGTCAATGGGCAGAAGTTCTTTGCGATGCGACAATTGCATTGCCAATAGTTGTGAAGGCTGTAATGGAGAGAATGGGAATTAAATAAAAAAGTTTATATAATTCTGAATTTATATCTGATTTATGAAATTAATATTTGCAGCAGAAGACTGCATTGTTGGATTCTTGGTTGGATTTATGCTGATTGGTTTCTCTGGAGAGTTCTTTAATCTTCCGAATTGGAATATACTATGGGGGATTTTATTTGTTTTTTCATTTATACTGACAATATTAGATATTTTACATTCATTGACAGATATGGGTTGGGGCCATATTTTCTTGGTTATAATTGGATTTGTTACTAATTTTATAGATGGAATCATAGAAATATTGTTTATCATTAAATTCTTTAATTTGAATATCGCTTTTCTTAAATTTTTGAGCCCAATATTATCTAATTCGTCTTATCAATTTGCGTTTGGCGTATTTTTCATTGTAAATAGTATATTCTGGCTACTTCTTTGGCCTAAGTATAAATGATTTTGATTATTAAGATTTGCTTTAAACTATCTAACTATTTTTAGATAACCCTTACCTTCCAAACCTTTTCTATCTCATCAACGCCGTCAGAAATCTTAACTTTAATTGTTTTCATTCCTTTTGTTGTAAATGTTCTTGCAACTGTATCTCCTGCTTCTAAACTGTTAAAAATCCCAAAATTCCAGTCATAAGTCAATTCATCTTCATCCAAATCAGTGGCATTAACTCTGAATATTATCCTTCCGCCTTTTGCAGCAATGATATAATTATCTGGCTCAAAATTAATTATTTCAGGCATTCTGTTTACATCATAAACAACAACTTTGAATGAGCCTTCATCTGTTAGATTGCCGTCGCTAACTCCTAACCTTATCTCTGTCTCTTTGCTGTTTTTATTTTTTTTATTAAAGTATTTTATCTTGGAAATCAAATCCTGCTCATTATTTTTCTTTACAAAATCATACCCAGAGATCCATGAGAAAACATCTCCATTTATACTTCCGGGCCCATTAATAATATAATAACCCAGCTTGTCATTATCAGAATCAGAAGCAGTAATCTTAAAATTTAACTCTTCTCCCTCATTATTTTTTTTTTGGGTTATCATATCCAAAACTGGCTTTCGGTTTACCTTATTAACAATAACATTAACATCCTTTGATATTGAGGCAAAAGGGTCAGAAGCAGTTACTTTTATTTGATAAGTTCCTGAATCCCCAAAACTTGTTTTATAATTATTTTTTATATCTCCCTTATAACTAACTTTAAGCCAGTCTCCATCAGGATCATTTGTCACTGGATTAATTTTAACAGTCTCTCCTTCATTAACCTCAATATCATTAACTTCCAATCCAGGAGCCCTGTTAACATCTTTCACAGTTATCTTAACTTTTTGTTTAATTTCCTGATCATCGCTTTTTGCAGTAAATGTGATTGTTTTTGATTTTTTTATGGTATAGGGATATAGTTTATTTATTAATCTTGTAAGTATATTCCTTCCAACATAATCCTGGGATGGTTTGAAATGAAAGATATTTCCAGACAGTGCTGCATCATCAGGCATATTTTCAGCAAAAAATTCAATGTTTCCTTCTTCTGCAGAAGCCTTTAGCTCAATACTTGCTTCGTCATTCTCATTTAGCTCAATATCATCAATCTTTTCAAATATTATCTCTTTTTTCTCTTTTTCATTGACAATAATCTTAAAAGTCCTGCTGTCAACAGATTTTCCGTCAGCAGCGCTTACAGTTACAATATATTCTCCAGAATCCCCTAATTTAGTCTGCCATTCTCCTTTTTCGTTTAAAGGATAGGCAAATTCATAGCTGATTGCATCATTATCTTCATCAGCTGCATTAGGAATTATCTTAACCAAATCTCCTTCTGAAACACTAACATCTTCTATCTGCTCTAATCTAGTAGGATGATTCTCTTCTATTACCTCTTCTTTATCCTTTTTTATTCCTACTCCATATTTTTTTTCAATCAGCCCGGGATTGTTCTCAATCAGCTTGATGACTGCAAGGTCAGGATCTTTAATTGCATATGGGTTTTTTGCGCCAATCAGAACTAATTCTTCCTGGTCTTTTCCTTTGCCAATAACTCCGGGAGTGTCTATAACGAAAAAATCCTTGCTTACCCTTATGTTCTGCGCTCCTTTTGTAAATCCTGCCTCTGGAGAGGTTCTTGCAGAACCCCTGCCTTTCAAGGCATTTATTATAGAGCTTTTTCCCACATTAGGATAGCCCACAACCCCAATCAACGGTCGTTTTATTTTGTGCATATTTGCTAATGCTCT
>Ga0209541_10003889_pt1 | contig 27013 bp, 22 predicted proteins | sample RifCSPlowO2_01_FD_184027 | JGI IMG/M metagenome (GOLD analysis project Ga0209541, IMG submission 184027) | Groundwater microbial communities from Rifle, Colorado - Rifle CSP2_plank lowO2_0.1 (SPAdes) (version 2) | ecosystem: Environmental > Aquatic > Deep subsurface > Groundwater | place... | reverse complement strand
AAATAATACAATGATATCAATCCAGAAGTGTTTATATATCCAAAAGTATTTTGATCTTTAACAGAAACTGTGCTGCTGTCGCTTAATGCCCTTCCAATCTCTGCTTGGTATGGAACTTCTGTGCTCCATGATATTAAAGTGAAATTTCTGTTAATAGGCCCTACAAACATAATTTGGCTTGTGAAATTTCCGGTCTGGTTTGGATATTGGTTAGTGGCATTTACTTTCAATGTGATGTTGTTTGAATTGACTGTTGTGTTTATTGCAGTTCCAGCTGAAAATTGGCTGCCATTCTCAACTAAGGAATTGTTGAGGTGAATCTTAACCCCATCCTGGAAGACTTCGATTAGATTATTTGTAACGTTGCTTGAATTGCTCAGATTAATATGCCCAGAAACAGCAACTGGAGCTGATGCAGAAGGCGTTGTAACATTAAGATTTTCAGTTATCCTCATCAAGATTATTTCTCCAGTTCCTGTCATGTTAACTACAAATCCATTAGCATCTGTAACAGAAACATTCCATACCCATGTCCCATAATTGGTTAAGTTGAAGGTTATGTTGTGCAAGTCTCCAAGCCTTGCAGAATCATTTGTTAAGTTAATTATAGTGCCATTTGCTGGCTTTAGAGTTAAGTTGATGTAGAGTATGTTGTTATCTGCATCTGTTACATTAATCTGGAAAGTGACATTCTGCCCAAATCTTGGGTATGTTGGCAGAGTTATGTTGGAGTTTATGACGGGGGTTGAAATAACTCTTAATGTCGCCGATTGCTCTCCTGGAATTGTGTTTGCCCAAGTTGAATTGACTTTAACCGTATAGGTTCCTCCAGTTGCTGGAGCTATAAATGTAAAGTTATAGTTGCCGAAAGAGTCTGTTGCAATGGCTGTATAATTAATAGTAACATTATACAATGCAGGAGTGTAATTGACATCCAATGTATTTAATACAGCCCTGTACTGGAAGTATCTGTTGTTTGGTGTTATTGAAGTGTTCAATAATATTCCAGACGAGTTTGTCAGCGCTTCGCTGAATGTTTCTCCTGAGCAGGAAGAATCATCGCAGCTTCTGACTGAAACATTCAAGCTTAATACTCCTCTTTTGTAAATGCTTTTTATCTCTGCTTCTGACAAGGTTCTGTTCCAGACAGAAACTTCATCTATCGTTCCATTCCAATAGCGTCCCGCAGCAACACTATATCGTCCTATCACAAATACCTCTGTGGATGCAGCAGTAGAACTAAGATCATCCGGATTAGCAGAAAAACTCGTTAAGCTCCGAGACACGCCATCAATATATATTCTATATTCAGTATTGGTGGAGCCTGCAATGGCGCTGTCATAGGTGGCAGCAACGTGTATCCATCTGCCAGTAGAAATGAAATTGCCTGTAGTATATACAAATTTATTCCCATCCAATCCAAACACCATATCATCTCCACCTCCATAGCTAGATCCGCCGGTTTGCAGGAAATTATCCCCCTTTACCATTATAGCTTTATCATTAGCAACTGTGTTGGTGTTAATCCATGCTGTTACTGTAAAGGCGCTCTGGCCATCTATTGCATCAAAGTCTCTCGTGCTGACGAAATCATCGCTTCCATCAAACTCTCCAGCACCTCCTCCTAATTTATAATCTGTTCTATTGATGGTTGCTCCACCTTTAGTAGTGCCATTATTCCTTAAGCTTCCGCTTCTCTCGCTATTAGCCTCAGGGCTGAAATCACGGACAACATCGCCCTCTCCACCAGTTGCGTTTTCTCCAAAAGCGCTTTCATTGTTGAAATAATACAATGATATCAATCCAGAAGTGTTTATATATCCAAAAGTATTTTGATCTTTAACAGAAACTGTGCTGCTGTCGCTTAATGCCCTTCCAATCTCTGCTTGGTATGGAAGCTCTGTTGACCATGAAACCAAAGTAAAGTTGCTTAAAGTGCTTCCTAAATCTATCACTTGGGAAGTGAAATTTCCGGTCTGGTTTGGATATTGGTTTGTGGCGTTAACTTTTAATGTGATGTTGTTGGCATTGACTGTTGTGTTTATTGCAGTTCCAGCTGAAAATTGAGTTCCGTTCTCAATCCTGCTTGTGACAAGCAGTTTAGTCAGATTTGAAATGTTCAACAGAACTTCATTCAAGAAAATATTTACACCTGTATTGCTCACATTTGTATTGTTGCTCAAATTGATGTGGCCTGAAACCTGGACAGAATCTCCGGCGCTAACGGATGAAGGATTCAAGTTCACTGTTATATTCAGGCTCGGATAAACTATAAAAGGCTCCAAAGTATTTATTTTATTATAGCCAAGAATTGTTGCATCACAGCTTACATTGAAGTAAGCACTGCTGTCTGTCCTGTTTGTGTCGAACTGCCTGTCAATGTAGTAAATTCCAAGAGTTGAGTTAAAGCTCATGTTTATTTCAGCTGCCCATGCTCCTGTCAGATTATGGCTGAAGCTGCAGTTGACATTGCTGCTTGCGTTTATCGAATCTCTGCCATCAGTGAAGTTGGCATAAAATCTTATTGGCTTTCCTAAAACTTTAGTAATTGTATCTGTATCATCCCAGATTGTTAGATTTGTTATTAAACTGTAATTAATAGTAACATTATGCAATGTTGGTGTGTAATTCACATCTATAGTATTCAATACAGCCCTGTACTGGAAGTATCTGTTGTTTGGTGTTATTGAAGTGTTCAGCTTAATGCCAGAATTATTTGTTAATGTTTCACTAAATGATTCTCCTGCGCATGAAGAGTCATCGCAGCTTCTTACAGAAACATTTAATGACAAGACTCCTCTTTTGTAGAGGCTTAGGATTTCTGCTGAGGATAAGCTTCTATTCCATAAAGCGAACTCATCTATTGAGCCATTAAAACTAGCATATCCGCTATAACCATCCTGTCCACAAATTGCGTTGCTTGTGCTGAAATTCTTGCTTACTCCAGTATTTGTTGTATCCCCGTATGACTCTTCAGCACCATTGAGGTATATCCTGTAATTGGTTGCCTCTTCATCTTGAACAACAAATACAACATGCCACCACTGGTTGAAAGGCGCTGCGTTAAATAATGTTTTCCCTTTTCTAAGTCGATCTTGGCGATAAATTATGGGTACCTTATTATTACTTGCATCATTACTAAAACCAAATTTTGGATATGTCACTGTACCGCTTACATCTCCAAAAAGCATGATCACGCTTGGACTGCCTGCAGAAGTTACACCGCCATGTATATTAAACCACATGCTGATAGAATACGGGGCCTTAAGCGTTGATAAGTCTCCTACTACCAGAGAGTTGGTTGAGTCGCAGGTTACGCTTGATTTGCCGAATACCTTTTCCGTCAAATTGTATTCAGGGCATCCAGTTGCGCCATTTGCAGTTCCGCAAGTGCCATTCCTTGTCATATTCTGCTCGGGATTAAGAGTTAAGCTATAGTCTATCACTTTTGAATCGTTTTCTCCCGTCTCATTGTTGAACCTATAATACACAAACAGTCCAGACGTATTTACATAAGGCAGTGCAGAATTATTTGCATCTCCAACAGCCCTTCCAATCTCTGTTTGGTATGGAAGCTCTGTGCTCCAGCTTATAGATGTCCAATTTACTGTTTTGTTTGCATCAAAAACCTGGGAAGTGAAGTTCCCTGTTTGATTTGGATACTGGTTTGTGGCATTAACCTTCAAACTTATATTTGCGCCAGTGCCAGTCCCGGAGACTGAGAGATTAACCAGAGTTCCGGCGTTGAAGTCTGTATCGCTGTCATCTATAAACCGGAATATGCTGCCATTCGATGTTCCGCCGGCAACACTAGCCAAATTATGCGCATCTGCAATCTGGCTAGAAAAGTTAAACCTCTGATTATGCACTCCGGGAGTCAAAACCTGAACTGTCCAGTATCCAGTCTGATTGTCGCAGTTGTATGAAGGATAATAAACTCCAAACACGGAATAAGAATGCTCCTGAACTTGCTCTTTTGTAAGCAATGCATAAACTTTCCCATTAATTGAAATTGTTGCATATGAAGAATTTCCTGAATGCAATGCATAGGCTGATGGGATTAAGGTGAAGAAAGATGTTATTTTATCGTAGTTTTGATTATTTTTATTATTTATTGTCTTTTTCGTTAATGAATATTCGTTTATGTAATTTTTAATTAATGTATTTTGATTATTGTTTTTATCCGTTATTGGATTATCATTTAATGTTTTTTCAGTTAATGGATTTTTGTTATTGTTTTCAAGGTTAAATGAATTCAATCTCTCAATCCTTTTGCTCCCAAAATTTTCGTAAGATTTATAACCATTATTATCTAAACCATTATTTGTGCCGTGAGCTAGCTTATCATAATCAGATAAGTGAAGAAGGGAAGCCTTATTTTGAGGGAGTACTGGAGGGAATTCAGGGCTCTTTAGGGACGATTTTACACCCCCAAGCAGCCCCGGCACCTTATTTTCTCTATCATTCTTATGGAAATCTTTAAATATATCTGTGATATCATTAGCATCATGAGAGCCGTCCAAATCAACAAATTCATTGTAGCCAACCCTAAAATCTGCCATGGGCAGCCAACTTTCAGAGGCACCAGAATAATGGTCTGGCAGATACTGGAGCTGCTTGGTGCTGGAGTCACCCCAGAAGAAATACTCAGGGACTACTTTCCTCAGCTCACTAGAGAAGCCATCTTGTCTTCTGCCGAATATGCTTCCAAGCTGATCGGAGAGGAAAGATATGTCGTCTTCTAGGCCGAAACTGCTTTCTGATGAAAATATTCCTAATAAATTAGTTGAATTGCTGGCAAATGGAGGCTTTGATGTGAAGAAAGCGCCTTTTAGCGCTGAAGATGAAGAGGTTGCCGACTTAGCTGAATCTGAAGGAAGAGTAATATTAACATTCGATAGGCATTTTGGCAATATCCTGCTGTTCCCCCCGGAAAAGTATTCAGGGATAGTATTTATAAGAATACACCCGCCTCTTATCAAGACAGTGTTTTCTTCGTTGTTAAATTTATTTGAAAAAGTCAGGCCTTCAGAGTTCAAAGGCAAATTATTTACGCTTTCATCTTTCGATTTTAGAATATTTCCAAAATCACCTCCGAAACTTAAATGAGCATCTTCTTTTCTTTCTTCAATTTTTTGAACAGCATCCCCGCTTATCCCATTCAATCCGCTTAATTCCAGTTCTCCCAAATCAACAATATAGTACGGCTCCAAGGCATCATCCCCACATCTTAACTCCAAAATATCTAAATCATTAACTGTAACAGAGCTATCATTTTCCTTTTCAGCATAGCTTGTTCCATCATACCCGTAAATGCTTAAATTCCCGGTTCCGGTTGTGTTAAATGCAACAGTCCAATTACCGAAAACAGTCGGGTAGCTTTGCACATTAAGCACAGTTATTGAAACCTCAAATGTCTGGTTTGATAAGTGGGGAACAACCCACTCAATCCTGTCAACCAGTCCGTTTGAATTTTCATCCAAATAGGCAACATCATCAAGCAATATCTTTGTATCGTTGACTATCCAGTATAGTTTTATTGCGGTTTGGGGCGCATCATCTATGGCAGTGTAGCTCAGAACATCCTCGTAAGAAGTATCTGAAACTATCCTGACCTGCTTTGTATACTGGTTTATCTCTTCCTCAATCGCTATTGGAGGCTCGGTCTCGTACTCAACAGTCACCTCAATGTTCTGCCAGAAGTTTTCATTAATCACAAGGACAGGCTGCTCCGGGGCAGCTTCCGGAATTTCGCTGAGCGCAACTACATTTGCGGTCAGCAGGCCAAACCCGTTTTCATTCAGCTGGGAAAGCTGCTGCTCCAGCCTTGACTTGGAGGAAAGCAGCTCATCCAGCCTTGAGCCAAATTCAGAGCTCTCGAATTTCTTCCCATCAATCTCCACGCTCAGGGCTTTGCCCTCCATGGCTTCTTTGAATATGCCTATCTTCCTGCTGATGCCGTCAATATTTTTTCCTATCTCAAACTCTTCCTTGCCCTTCACCTCGCCGCCTGAAACCACTTTTATCTTTTCTTCCCCAATCTCAATCTCGCCTGTGTCGCTGGCCACCTTTACAGTTATGTTTGAAGCCGCTTCAGGCAGCGTGAAGTTCACGGAGCTCGCGTTTACGTCAATCAGGATGGTTTCTTTCCACTTGACCGGCCTGCCAATCTCGACCTTTGGCCTGAACTTCTCTCTGCTTATGTTGAGCATGAATAAGTTTGAAACAGCGGCAAGCTCTGAGTCGTTTGCCGTGAAGTACATAAACCTTATATCCTCTATGCCCTTGTCAGGAACGATTGTTGCCATATCGCCTTCGAAGAACACAGAGATATTATCGGTTTTGTAATAGCCGTAGCTTAAGGCATCCCCGTCTTCATCGGCAAAGTATTGTGAAAGGTTTACTGACACATTCCTGTTTTTTGCCACGCTTATTGATGAAATGTTCTTTGCCAAAACAGGCGGATTGTTAGCAACATCAGTTAAAATGCTGTACTTTACTTTGTCAATCCTCAATACAGCGTCATCCTCTATCTCAAATATCAATGTATAGCTGCTCTTGTTCAATCCTGTTAAGCTGCATGTCTCAATGCACTCATCAAAAAACTCAACCTCCTCCTCAAAGAACTTCACGCTTAGATTGCCCCATGAAGAATAGTAAATTTCCGACTTTGGATTTTCAATGCTTAAATTTATATCATAATAAATCACTTGCGCAGACACAATATTGTCATGGCCAGCGCTGTCTTTGCCGTAGCTTGAATAATAGGCTTCACTCCAGTTTGATTTTGTCGGCAATAAGTCAAGAAATGCGCAGCAGCCTGCATTTCCGTTGCAGAACGTTGTCAATGACTCTTCTTCTGCGCTATACACCTCCCATCTTGTGCAAAGCCTTGACTCATCGGCATTCCAGCTGAATTTAGTGCCTGCGACAGCCAAATCAACAACGCCATTGACGCTTTCCTCTCCGTTGTCATTGGCGTCAAACACAGTTCCGGAATTGTAGGAAAGATTGATTGCTATTGTTTTTGTCCCATTTATCGGGTTTATTGTCTGGTTTGCCGATTGGGTTTCGTTTGCTGTAATATTTGCAGCAGCCTTTTCCGGAACTATAAGAAGCACGCTTTGTATTGTAAGGTTACTGCCGTCAAATGAGGTGAATATTGTGGAAGCATTCCCAAAGAAGCTTTCAGGTACTATGGTCATTATTGCATTTTCAATGCTTATCGTTATGCCGCTTACAGCCCCGTAGTTATAGATTAAGCTGTCCCCATCCTCATCAATAAAATATTCAGACAAGTCTATTGCTGTTGTCCCGTTTATCACAAAACTGCTTGTGCCTGCCCACTTTGGGGCATTATTTTCAGCAGCATTTGCCTTTTCAACAACCACTATAAGGCTGACTGTATGGCTCCTTGAACCAATCCCGTCAGAAGCGATGAGTGTTATTGTAGTATTGATGTTCTTTTCAGTTTCAGGCTTGATGGTCGCTATTCCATCGCCTATAGAAACGCCAATCCCCTCAATCTCTGAAACAGAGTACGACAGGAAATCCCCATCCTCGTCTGTGAAATATTTTGACAGATTAATCTCAACAGTGCCGTTTATCAGGAACTCATCTTTTCCTGTCCATTTTGGCTTCTTGTTTTTTTCTTTCTTCTCTTCATCGCTTGTCTTATTTTTTTCATCTTCTTTAACTGCAAGGCCGGTGATCAGATTGGTTTCGTTTGCCTGCTTTTTCCCCTCGCCAAGCCTTGCGCTGTCAAACACCAAGCGCCTTATGCCGTTGCTTTCAATGTACACCCTTGCATTACCGTAGCTTGTCACCCTTCCGTCAATCATTAAAGACTCCAATTCGCCAGCATTGCCAATATCCAAGGTGTAGTTGCCATCGGACGTCACAACCAAGTTCAGGTCTTTGGAGTAGCTAAACTCCTTTACCACAAAGCCGGTTATGGAAGGCCCCAGGAAGTAGATTCCAATGCCTGCCGCTATTACAGCTGCCAAAAACAATGCAAGCTCTGTTTTGTGCGGTTTATTCTGAATCAATTGGCAGCCTCTTTTTCCAGCGAAAGGTTTATATAGAGCTTAAGCGTATTAAGATACGTATGGGAAAAAATGCAGGTGCAGCCTGTCCCCTGATATTTCATGTTGATGACGGATGTTATGCGGCAATCTGCTGGTCGCTCTTCAGGTTTAAAGCATAATAATGCGGGTGTGCCAGTCTCCTGACTTGATTTTCTCGATATTTCTGTCCAAATATTTTTTACCGAAAACTTTTTATACAAGCCTAGTATAGTGCCTAATGTGAAGGGTGCTGCGCTGACTGTGAGAAAGCATCTGCTAGGCTCGCTGTAGGCGCATACTACGTTGCACTGCAACGTCCCCCGATCTTTTCTCTTTTTCATATTAAGCTTTCAACCTCCTCTTTTGTTACGATTTTATTGGGTGCTAATTTTTCAGCAAAAGTCTGATAAGCCAATCTATGTGCTTTGGAATTCTTGCCTATTCTAGAAAACATAATCAGGCTACCATCAAATTTAGGATGCTCTTTCCAAATAAATCTTAAAAGATGTTTCTTTATATCAGCATCCCTTCTTTCATACTCAACATCAATAACAATTAGTTGAATTTTATGCAAATAGCTTCTTATGCAATAAAACACTAAGATTGCAAATAATCTATAATGAACGTCTTTGTATTTATTTCTATATTTAGTTAAAATTTCCACTTTAATTTTTTTCTTTAGCAAAACGGAATATTGCTCTCCATTTCTAAAAGCGACTACTGTATCAACGTGAGTTTGTTCAACTTTCCCGCTCTGGTCAACTTCGATGTGCATTTTATTCTGCTTTCATTCCTCTTTTCTTCTTGACCCTGTCCCAGACTGTCCAGATTGTCCTGTCGTCCAAGTGCATCATCAGTGCAGCTTCGTGATTTGAGTAATCAAAGTCCTTGATGAAGCCCACAACGCTTTCCAAGGTTGAAAATGAGCGGTTTGCAACAGCAGAAACAGGAAGCATGATTTCAGCTGAAACCTGGCCAAAGGCAGGAGGCATCTTTTTAGCAGCCTTGGAGTAGGTTGCCCAGATTGTCTTGCTGCTCCTGTTGAGCAGCTTTGCAATCTTAGAGAACTTCAGCTTTAGGCTCTCCTTCATGTACTTGACAATGGCTTCAAGCGAGCTCAAAACATCATTTTCAAAAATTCCTATGGGAATGCTGAGTTCTCTCTTGCCAAGAATTTCCTGATCAGCCACTCCATGGGATTTTTTAAGCTCGCTGACGAGCCGGGATGCAAGCCGGATTTGGCCTTCCCTGGACAGCCTGTTGAATTTAGAGGTAATGCTCTCTATGTCTGCATTTTCCTCATCATACTTTTCGTGCTCCAAGATTACGGCCCTTTGCCTGCTTTAGGCGCTAATAAAATAAAATCGTTGGGGGAAACATTTTAGGGGTTAGTTTTAGATAGCGATACTATATCCCCCAACGACATGTCAGAAATGATATACATTTCCGAGCATGCTCGGAAACCAAAGGCTTCCGATATGCTAAAGAATTCATAATCATAATAAGTTTGTAAACTGGCCACCATTTGCAACCTCTGTCAAAAGCTCGCGACTCGCTACAAGTCATAGACTAGTGGCATACTCGCTCACTTAATTCGCACATTAAAATCCTATTATGTAGGTAACCAATATTTAAATCTTTTCATTTTTAGTATGTAACTTACAAATTTTTTTGCTGATTTTAATATACTGAAAAAATTTATCTTATTTTATAAGTTAAAAATTCCTATTAATTAAGTATAAATCTTATTATGTAATTTTTATTACTTATTATATAAGTTTATTTCTTATTATTAAAGTAAAAATTCCTATTTTATAAGAAATTATCCTATTATATAAGATAAATCTCTTATTATAAAAGAATAATATCTTAGTATGTAAGAATATTTGGTTCAATGGATTAATTACACACAATTTATAAAGTATAAATAAATTTAGTCCAGAGTCAATAAAAATGAAGCATACACTAAAGGCAACAATCACGCTTGTGCTTTTCTTTTTTTTAGCACAATTGACAGGCTTGCTGATAGTGAACCAGTACATAGACCATCAAAAAACCGCGGAGACGCAAACGGTAGCTTACAGGCCATTGCCCTATAATCTCGAAAGGCCTGAAGTTGAAAACCAGTCAACGTCCTTCATTTATGTCATGGTTTCCATATTGGTAGGCACGGGCCTGCTTCTGCTCATAATCAAGACCAACAAGCCGCTATTCTGGAAAATGATGTTCTTTATTTCCGTGCTTTTTACATTGACAATTGCTTTCTCGGCTTTCATGAACCAGTATATTGCAGGAATCCTTGCGCTGGCGATTGCAGTTTTGAAATTGCATAAGCCAAACATGCTTATACAAAACCTTTCCGAGATATTCATATATGGCGGCCTGGCAGCATTTGTAGTCAACATATTCAACCTGTTTGCTGCCTTTGCGCTGCTGATAGCTGTTTCAATATACGACTATATTTCAGTTTACAAAACAAGGCACATGATAAAGCTTGCAAAATTCCAGTCCAAATCCGAAGTTTTTGCGGGATTGGCAATACCATACGAAAGCGGCAAATCTCAAGCCAAGGAAAAACATGCTGTCAAGGCTGGCAAAGCAGAACATAGAAAATCCATGGCTATTCTCGGCGGCGGCGACATAGGGTTTACCTTGATTTTCGCAGGGGTTGTGATGAAGGGGCTGATGCTGAAAGAGGCTGTTTTCATCGGATTCTTGAAAACTCTGATCATCCCTGTGTTTGTGACATTGGCCTTGCTTGTGCTGCTGTTCAAAGGCGAGCACGGCAAGTTTTATCCGGCGATGCCTGTATTAAGTCTGGGGTGCTTTGTTGGGTATTTTATAGTACTTCTTGTATCGCTGGTTTAGGGCTTTTATTATATTATTTTTTGATTAGTCATTGTATCGTTCGTTAATGTATTTAATTCTTTATTGAGTTTATTTTTTATTGCACTTCGTGCTTGACTCTTTTTGGTTCTTTTTGCGCTTGACATGTCGGAAATTTCTATTATTTATTTAATATTGTAAAAATTTCCGAGCACACTCGAAAATTTTTAATTCCGAGAAAATCCATTGGATTTTCTGGACCAGAAAAGCTTGGCTTTTCTTGGTTTCGATGACAGGCGCACGCTCAATACGAAAAAATTCAATAAAATAAAGAATCTTAATAATAATCCCATAGATAATAACAATCTTTTTCAAACAGTTAAACTTTTAAAAGACATAATCCTACTGCCTGTTGGAGGGCTCTGCCGGGAAGCTAGCACTCTCCTGCAAGCGCAAACGTGCTTTAGGCGCGGTGAAGCTTTGGAAGCGGCACTTGTTGCTGTTTTTGGTCTTGCTTTTGGCGTCGAAGCTCTGCCTCATAGGATTGATGTTTTTGAAAATCCGTAAGGTTCGGAAGAAAGCAGCGGTAATCTTGAGCATTGGTGCTTATGAATCACAGAGTGGAGCTACAAGCAAGGTAGCCATTTGCAGCAGCTTTTGCTCATTTCGAAGCATGTCCTCCTAATTTTAACAAAATTTATATATCTGACTTGCTTAGTATTTTATATGGCAAATAATTACGAATTTTTTATGAAGACGGACTTAAGCAATTATATAGGTAAATGGATTGCTATTTGCAGAGAAAAGATCGTTTCAAGCGGCGACAATCCCAAAAAAGTATTTGAAGACACCAAAAAAAAATATCCAAGTGAAAGATTTCTGCTGACCAAAGTTCCGGAAAAGGAAACCATGATTTTCTGATGACTATTTCATTTAGACTTTTATTCTCCTGAAATGGTCAAACCCGCTTTCAATATCTGTTTTTTTATTATTTCTGATTATTTTTACACCGTATTTCTTTTCAACAATTTTTCCAATGACTTTCACATCGTATTTTTTCAGCTGCTTTAACTTTTTTTTTGGCGATGTAAAAACCAATTCAAAATCCTCGCCGCCGTAAAGCGCAAAGTCAATCGGGTTTTTTTTAATTTTTTTTGAGTCTTTTATTGTGTCTTTGGAAATCGGCAGCTTGCCGGCATAAATCACTGCACCAGCTTTTGACTGCTCGCAAATATGCCCGACTTCAGAAGCAACCCCGTCAGAAACATCAATCATTGAATTTATTCCAATCTTTACAAGCTTTCTTGCCAGGCCCAGCCTGCACCCCGGCTCAAGATGCTTTTTTATGGATTTTCCCATTTTGCCGCGCCTTAATAATTCCAGCCCGGCAGTTGAAGCTCCCACATCTCCGGAACAGAAAATCAAGTCGCCGATTTTTGCACCGCTCCTCAAAGCCAAATATTTTTTCTCGACAAATCCGATCATTGCAATATTTACAGCAATCTCTTTTGAATGCGTTATATTGCCTCCGACAACATTTACCCTGTGTTTTTTTGCCTTTTTATTAATCCCATTATACAACCCATCCACAAATTCTACGCTTATGTCCTTTGGAATCGCTAGCGAAACAACAGCGAATCTTGGAATGCCGCCCATTGCGGCAATGTCGCTTGCATTCTGCTCGACTGCTTTCATCCCAATCTGTTGCGGAGTTGAGTATTTCAAAGAAAAATGGTCATTTTCAACGAGCATGTCTGTGGTAAAAAGAAAATAATTATTTTTATCATAATGCAAGACAGCAGCATCGTCTCCAATTCCAACAACAACATCTTTGGAAAACAATTTAGTTTTATTCTTTATCCTGTTAATTAATGCAAACTCGCCCCCAATGCCTTTGATTTTCATTTTTTATTTTACAGCAACAATATTCAAAAAATTATCCGACACCTTGATCGTTGCTATGCTTCCGTTCCTGAATGCAAATTCCTTTCCGACAGAATCCGCGACTACCACTCCGTCAAGCATCTCGGAGTAAATTTTTAATTTTTGCCCCTTCTTCAGTATGCCGTGCTTCAGCCTGTAATTCCTGAAAATCCTGCCCTCATAAGGCTCCCTGACAACAAACTGGAGATTATTGGAGCTTAATGGCAGCTTCTTGCTGAAGCATGCGCTGGCCCATGCATGGCTTCCGGCAGGCGTTGCAACCAAGACTCCGCTGCTCTTGTGCCTTTCTTTCACCCCATTTAACTCTATCATGTATTTTGCAGCGTGATACCCCTTTCTGGCTCCAATATAAAACTCATTCAGGGCATAGCTGTTAATCCTGCTTCCATCAATATGCGCTTCAAGCCTTGGCAGCTTTTTTATTTCAAAATTATCATCAATTATTTTTTTCAGCTTGCCCTCAAAGTCTTTCCTGCTGCTCTGCATAAAGAACCCCTCTTTGCTTTTTACATCTGCATTCACCCCGAAAATAAGCTGATGCCTTATGAACTGGGCAGCCCTCAGGAAAGTGCCGTCGCCGCCGACAGCAAGGACAAGGTCATGGTTGTGGAATCTAATATCATTCAGCAAGTCCCTGTTTGCAAGATGATGCCTGATTTTGTGACTTTTCAGAATTTTTCCGACTATCTGGAGTGTGAGCCTGTATTCTCTTGTCGTAGGCCTTGTATAGACCACCAAAACATTCTGCAGCTTCATAAAGAATCCGAATGAAAGTTACTATTTAAAGTTTTGCGTGCTATCGTGCTGTCTAATTTTTTTGCTTTCCAGCAGCTTGACTGCCATTACTAATGCCTCGTTCACAGGGCATCCAACCTTATATCTCCTGCCGAGCCCGACAACAGCGCCGTTCAGGTAGTCAATTTCTGTCTTTTTGCGCTTGAGCAGGTCCTGCTGCATGGACGATATATTTCGGGATGATTTGAATTCCTCGTTTAGGATTTTTAAGAAATCAATGTCAAATCCAATGCCTTCTTTTTCAGCAACTTTAACACACTCGTCAATTATCAATTTTTTCAATGGATTTAATCTTTCATCGCAAATGCCCCTGTTTTCAATTCTTAGTATGGCAGTTACCGGATTCAATACGCAATTGAATACAAGCTTTTTCCACATGTCGTGTTTTATGTTTTCTGAAACATGCCCGTTTAAGCCGCATTGTGCAAAGTTATCCGCAATCTCCCTGCTTTTAGGGCTTTTCTCTATTGAGGTATAACTATAGCTTTTGTAATCAACAACTCCGGGTTTCAGGAAAATGGCTCCAAAATTTGTTACGGCCCTTAAAACAAGGCATTTATTCCCAACAATCTTTTTCACAATATTTTCGCTATATAATCCGTTCTGAAGGCACAGGATTATGGTGTCGCTTCTTATCAGGCCTTTAATGGATTTTACCGCTTTTTCGCTGTCCTGAACCTTGGTAGTCAGCACTATGAGGGTGTTTTTTTCTATTCTGCTGATTTTTGCGGCAGCCTTTAGCTTGTAGACTGAATTTTCAAGCCCGATAATTTTCAGTCCTTTTTTGTTTATCTCATCGGCATGCTCTTTTCTTGCAATCAAAGTAACATCATTTAATTTTGACAATTTTGCGCCGTAAAGGCTGCCGATTGCGCCTGCGCCTAAGATTATGATTTTCATTTTATTATTCTGGATGTACCCTATTCTGTATTAAAAACTTTTATATACAATCTCTTTTTTAATGTTTCCAATGGCATTCCCTGTAGAGCTTGGATTGATACTTTTGTTCTCGATATTGGGCGGGGTGCTCGCAGTCCGATTTAGGCAGCCTTCAGTGCTTGGCTTGATTATAATAGGTGCCATAGTCGGCCCCTACAACCTTGGCATAGTCAAAGACACGTCACTTATTAATGCTTCTATTGAGATTGGCGCAATTTTATTGCTGTTTACTGTTGGCGTGGAATTCAGCCTGCAAAAGCTGCTTAATCTCGGACTTAGGGCAGTCGTCATAGCAGTTGTCAAGCTGGGGCTTGTTTTCCTGATATCATACTACACATCAATCCTGCTTGGCTTTGATTTTATTGCAGGGCTTTACATAGGAATAATCCTATCAATCACAAGCACAGTAATCTTTATCAAGGTTCTCGACCAGAAAGGCATGTATAAACGGGAAGAAACTTCATTGCTTATAGCCATACTGATAATAGAGGATATATTCGGCGTTTTTGCGCTGGCTTTTTTCTCTGGCCTGAATGCAAAAGTTGACTTGTCGCCCTTTAACCTGCTTACAAGCCTTTTTGTCTCGCTTACTGTTTTGCTTATAGCCTATGTGATACTGCAAAAAGCCCTAAAGCCAGTTATAGGCTGGCTCATAAAATACAGCACAGAGGACACGACAACATTCTTATCATTGGGGTTGTGCGGCGGAATGAGCTACATCGCGCTGCTCCTTAACCTTTCCCCCTCTGTAGGCGCATTTCTGGCAGGCAACATAGTGGCTTCGCTCCCCAATTCCAAAATATTCGAGAGGGCAATACATCCCTTCATACTTGCCTTTACCTCTTTGTTTTTCTTCTCAATCGGAACAACAGTCAATTTCTCTGTCATAATCGGCAGCGCCGGCATCATTCTGGCGCTTTTTGCAGTCAATGTCCTTGCCAAGTTCCTGGCAATAGGCTCAGGGAGCTACATATTCACGAATTTCACGGGCAAGCAGGCAGTATTCAGCGGCATAGCTATGCTGTCTGTGGGCGAATTTTCTTTGCTCATAGCAAAAGAGTCCCAGGCAGTCGTGTCGGGAATAGATCTTGTGAGCATAACTGCAGCCATAATACTTCTCTCTTCGCTTGCAATGTCACTTCTTGCAGGGCACGCCGACAATCTTTACAGTGCGGTATTGAAGCTGCTCCCTTCAAGAGTAAAAGAAGACATGTCCCTCACGTCAAAGTTCCTCAACAGCATATCATGGAGCATGCTCAAAGACAGGGTAAACAGCAGGAGAGTATCTCTGGAATGGAAGACAATACTGAATAATCTATTTATCCTGTTTTTTATGCTGTCAGCAGCATTTTTTGTATGGCGCCATTTCAGGGGATTTATAGTGCAGTTCATACATAACGGAGCAATATCCTATGCTGCTGCGGCATTGCTTGTCATTTTTGTATTCTACCCGCTATCAAGAGTAATAAAAAACTTAAGCCACCTGCTAAGCGATTTTTACAGATTTTTTGTGAAAATATCGCCAAAGGAAGTCGAATTTGACAGAAAAATATTCAGGGATATTGTCATGCTATGCGTCTTTTTCATAATATTGGTCATAGTGCCAAACTTTTTTGCTTTCTTCAATCTCGATCCTATTTACAATTTTATTGTCATTGCCCTGCTCGCTGCCATTGGGATTTATGTTTACAAAGCCTCAAGGCTGATCCATGAGGTGGTCCACAAGCACAGCCCCACTTTCAACAGATTCAGCAAAAAATACAAGCTGCTGCTAAAAAAGAGAATGCACATAAAATCAACAGGGAATAATAAACATGAAAAGATGATCACTCGACCAGAATAGCTGCTTTTCCCGGCAATGCATTCTTTGCTTTCGGCTCTTTGGAGTTTTCCGATGCCCTAACCTCAACTTTGCATTTAAATTCCTTTTCGTATCCTTTTGATGCATCATTCAGGGAATCAAGCTCCAGCCCCTGGTCCAAAACAATCCGGGGTATTTTTGAAGCGTCATTCAATAATTTCGGCACCAGCTTTGAAATTTCCTGCCCATGGGCCTTTAAATCAGTAGACATTATTGCTTTCATTATTTCTGCATGGCTTCTTGTCTTGGCTGTTTCTTCTATTAAACTCTCCATGAGGTCATACTTCCATTTTTCTGCCACAATCAGGGTGATTTTTTTCGGCTTTTCTATATTCGCAAGCCGCAGAATTTCAATGATGTCTTTCCTGGTATTATCGGGCAATTCCGCAATCGCCTCTGCTTTTTTGTCAACCTTGCTCTCGTCGAAACTAGGCCATTTCTGCATGGATGCAAACCCCCCTGCCTTTATCAAATGCCAGATTTCCTCGCTCAAATGCGGAGTGAAAGGCAGCATAATCAGTGCAAGGCTTTTTACCGCCTCGCCAAAGACCCCTTCGTGTTTTTCTTTATATTTTTGCAGAACATCAACAAACTCCATTATCCTGCCTATCGCAAGAGAGAATTCGAAATTTTCAAAATACCCTGTAACATTTTTTATTGTGGTGTGTGTCCTGCTTAAAACGTATCTGTCGTGGCTGCTTAGCTTATGCCCGTCGTAACGCCTCAATGAGATGTTTTTTGAGTTTTCCTCAATCAGGGTGTAAACCTTATTCAAAAATCTAAATGAGCCATTAACCCCCTTGTCATTCCAGTCCAATTCTTTTTCAGGCAATGCGGCAAACAGGATAAAAAGACGGGCAGTATCGGGGCCGTATTTGTTATAAATTTCTGCAGGATCAACAACATTGCCAAGGGATTTTGACATCTTTGCGCCGTCTTTTATGACCATTCCCTGCGTCAGCAGCCTCGCAAAGGGCTCGTCAACATTCGCAAGGCCCAGATCCCTCAATGCCTTTATGAAGAACCTCGCATAAAGCAAATGCAGTATGGCATGCTCTATTCCTCCAATATACTGGTCAACGGGCATCCAGTATCCTGCAGCTTCTTTGTCAAATGGCCCTTTCTCGTATTCTGGGCTGCAATACCTCAGGAAATACCATGAGCTGTCCACAAAGGTATCCATGGTGTCAGTGTCCCTTCTTGCTTTGCCGTGGCACTTCGGGCATTTGGTTTCCACAAATTCCCTGCATGTTTCCAATGGATTTCCTTTGCCTGTGAATTTGCATTTTTCAGGAAGAGGTAATTTGACTGGCAGATTCTCAAATGGCACGGGAACAGTTCCGCATTTTTCGCAGTAAATTATCGGGATCGGGGTGCCCCAGTACCTTTGCCTTGAGATGAGCCAGTCCCTAAGCTTATAACGTATGGCTCTCCTGCCCCATTTTTTTTCCTCAAGATAGTCCATAATTTTATTTTTTGCTTCGTGAATCTCTAGGCCATTCAGGAAATCAGAATTAATCATTGTGCCAGCTTCTTCTTGAACTTGCTCTCTTCTAGTTATCTCAGAAGTGTCGCCATCAGGCCCCACTACAACCCTTACTATTGGCAACTTGAATTCCTTCGCAAAATCAAAATCACGAATATCATGACCTGGAACTCCTACAACTATTCCGGTGCCAACAGACATTAAAACAAAGTCAGCAACCCACACAGGCATTCCTTTTTTAGTTAAATTATTAATACAATAGAGGCCTGTAAAAGCACCAGTTTTCTTGATACCTCCTTTTACCCTTTCTTCAACCGTCTCTTTTTTTGATTTTTCTATATATTCATCAACAATTTTTCTGTATTTAGGTGATATCAAGTTACTTTCTTTCGACAATAAAGGATGTTCTGGGGCTATTACTATAAAAGTTGCGCCAAAATTAGTATCTGGTCTGGTGGTTGCAACAGCTACTTTTTTATCTGTGCCTTCAATTTCGTAATCAATATCAATCCATTCCTTTCTGTCTATCCAGTTTTTCTGCATCGTCTTGACACGCTCGGGCCAATGCTCCAGTTTTTCAATATCATCCAACAACTCATCAGCATAATTTGTAATTTTAAAGAACCATTGTTCTAACATTTTCTCAGTAACTTCATTATGGCAGCGCCAGCATCTCCCATCTTCAACCTGCTCGTTTGCCAAAACCGTATTGCAGCTCGGGCACCAGTTGACTGCAGCCTTTTTCTTGTAGGCCAGCCCCTTTTCATAAAATTTCAGGAATATCCACTGGTTCCATTTGTAGTAATTTTCTTTACACGTGATCACTTCTTTACTCCAATCATATGAGAAGCCCATCTCTTTTTGTTGTTGTCTTATTGTGCCTATATTGGTTAATGTCCATTTATCTGGCTGGATTCCATGCTGAATAGCTGCGTTTTCTGCTGGCAAACCGAAGGCATCATAGCCCATAGGGTAAAGTACATTAAAACCTTGCATTCTCTTGTATCTTGCAAGTGCGTCCCCAATTGAATAATTTCTCAAATGACCCATGTGGAGCTTGTTGGATGGGTACGGAAACATTTCTAGGGCAAAAAATTTTTTCTTTTTAGGATCTTCTTTTACCCTGAAGATTTCTTTTTCCTCCCATTTCTTCTGCCATTTCTTTGCTATTTTCCCTAAATCAACCATATTACAGAAAGATTTATAATGAATTTTTAAACATGTCGAAAATTTTCCCTCCAGCCACTAACTAATGGCTGTAGAAGCAATGAGCAAGCAAATTATGGAAAATTTTCGAGCATGCTCAAAAACCGCCAGTAATGTTGGTGCTCTGTTAGGCTCCGCCACATACAAAGGTTTTTTAACTGGCGGTTTTTGACATTTTGGCTGATGAACGCAAAAACAATCGGTGTTTTAGCCATATTAGGCGCAAGCATAATGTGGGCCATAGAGCCGATATTTGGAAAGCTGTCTTACTCAAATTCAGATTTCCTGCATACTTCTGCAATAAGGGCATTTTTTGTTGTCATCATCGCAATGGCTTATGTTTTCATCACCAACAAGGGTAATTTTAAAGTTAACAGGAAGCAATTTTCGACAATGGTTTATGTAGCCATTGTCGGCACCGTATTTGCCGACTTGATATATTTTTATGCATTTACAAAAATTCCAGTGGTCAATGCCGTCCTGATAGGGCATATGCAGCCGATTTTCATTGTCTTGATAGGATTTTTTATTCTGAAAGAGGATAAACTGACAAAATTTGATTATTTCGGGATTTTGTTGATGATCATTGCGGGCCTGGTTATCACGACAAGAACATTGGAAAACCTGTACATGCTGAAATTGGGCACTTATGGAGATTTTCTTGTGTTGCTGGCAACAATAGCATGGGCAACAACCACTATAGCTATGAGAAAATACCTTAAGGATATGAATGCGGGCGTGGTTGTTTTTTACAGGTTCTTGATAGCATCATTGATATTTGTGGCTTACCTGTCATACGCTTCTTCAGTGACTGTCTCAAACACGTACCAGGTTTTGGTAGGAATTATTGTCGGGATTGGCACGATCCTTTATTACGAAGGATTGAAAAAGCTGAAAGCGGCCCAGGTCGGAGCCTTGGAGCTGTCAACGCCGTTCTTTGCCGCAATCCTGAGCTTTTTTATTCTGGGAGAGGTAACAACTTTTATGCAGGTTATAGGGATGGTTTTGTTGTTTATAGGAATTTATTTCCTGTCGAAGCATGAAGACTGCGTCTAATTAGAATTCTTTTCTCCTTCTTAGATAATCAACCAATTTCTCAGAAATAACAGCTTTATTGTTATCTATGACGTACCTGAAAGGAAGGCTTATGCTTTCATTTTCATTAATTTCAATTTCAAGTTCATCCACAAATCTGAAATCGCCCAATTTTTTCCCGCCGAGGATTTTTTTTGCAACATAAACGGCAGCATCGGTGGGCATCTGTTTGTTGCCTATATTTCTTTCCCCGAACTTCATTTTTTTGTCATTTAACTCTTTTATAATTTCTTCTGTCCTTCTTTTTGCAGGATCATCCCCCAGGATGCCGCCAAATAAGAAATATTCGAATTTGCTCTTATCATCTGTTGCCAGTGTTTTAGCCGCGTATTGTGAAAGAACACAGATTCTGTTTTCATTATGCCTTAATTCATCGGATAATTCAGAGATGCTCTTATCATAAACAATTCCGAATTTTTTCAATATTTTTTTATCTTTTTCATTCTTAATATTTGTGAAAATCAAATTATTTTTTCCAACAATTTCAGAAACATGCCGGTACTCAATCAGGCACCATTCAAAAAGTTCAGGCTCAAGGTGCTCGACTGCGAATTTCATGTTCCGGCAAAATCCGAGATTAATTTGTCTAAATCTTCCGGTTTTCTATAAAAGGGTATCCCTTTCATTCTTGCGGGTTCCGCCAATCCGGCGCTGAGCGAAAAAATAACAAGCCGTCCATGCCTGATATTTCTTGCTTCCTCCGCAAGCTGAAAGCACCTTCCATGCAGCCCGTCAGCAACAACCAGATCGCAGAATTTTTTTCTCATCTGCTCAAGCCCCGACTCATAGCTTGAAGCCATGTCAACATTTGCGGATAACCCCTCTCTAAGCCTTTCCTCTGCCATGGAGCGAACACGCTCGCTGTCATCGATATAAAGAAGATTATTGATTACCATTTACAAAAACAAAAACCTAAAATTTCTTGAACTGCGCCGAAGTGTCCACCAAGTCCACATGGCCCAGGAACATAGCCCTGCAGCAATATCTCTGCAGACCAAGGTCGTCCAAAACCTTTTTCCTGTCCTCGCCCTTTTCGGCCTTTTCCTTGTAGGACTCGTACAAGTGCGCAATCGGGCGCCCGCAACTGAAGCATCTGATGGGAATTATCGTTTTAATCACCTTTGATATTTTAATGTAATATTTATCGAGGAGAAAGTTTAACCCTTTTTAAAGCTTTTGATAAATGACTTCAATTTGCCTTTCTTTTCCTTTCGCTTTTTGATTATTATTTCCTATCAAATGCAAATAGCCAAGATGTGTTAAATTGTTTTCTCTTCTGACTCTTCTTATAACAGAATCACTTACTCCTAATTTTTCTGTTATTTCAGAAATTTTTATTGCAGGATTTAGTTTGTAGAATTCGATTATCTTATCTGTTATTTCTTTTGTTATTTGGCATCTTGCAACATTACCTCTTTCTATGTTATATTTATGAATGACTCTTCTTACAATTGACTCATGGATATTGAAAATTTCTGCAATTTCTTTTTGTGTTAGTTCAAGGTGTTCTTTGGCAAACAATGCTATTTCTCGTCTTTTGGATTCTGGTGTTTTTACTAGTCTTTTTCCAAGATTTTTTTCTTTTAATATCCTTTGAACTTTTATATCGCTAACACCAACTTGTTCTGCAATTTTCCAAGCAGACCAATCTGGATGTTGATTGTGTAGCTCTATAATCTTGTCGATTTTTTCTAGTGGAATTTTATTGTGTGGTCTTTGAAGGTTATTTCTCCATTCTGTTAAGCCTTCAAATTCTTGGTAAAGATTTATCATTCTTAAGAATTTATTGTATTTTTCAGGGCTTAAAGTCATTAATTGCTGTTTTAGTAACTGCAAATTATTTTGTTTTCTTGAAATTATTAAACCAACAAAGTTAGGATAATTAGTAGATTCTATTTTTAATCTTTTCAAACATTTTTGATAAATTTTTCTTTCTTCGAAGTCTTTAGCGCTAATAAAAACTCTATAATGTTTCTCTTGCATATGGATTTCTATATTCGATTCTCCAGCAATGATACCTCTCATAAACCATCTAATTTCATTATCTTGATACTGAAGGATGCTATAAAAAGTATTTTTAACAAAGTTTTTGAGTATCTGACTAAACAAATTACTACCAATCTCAATTATTAAAGTTCCATAATCGAAAAATCCCAATGTTATATTTTTAGTATTCTTAATGTAACTAACTTTCTTAGGATAAGACCCTTTTAAAGATAATCCAATTTTAGAAATCCAATAATTAATAACTTTATATTCTACTTCTCTTTTATAATTTTCATCAAAAGGCTCATTAATATTCACCTTTATGTACCATTTCCAAGCATCTTTTGGCAAGTCAAATTCAATTTCGAACCATTTCATAACTTTTCTAATTAATTTGTATTCATGATTGCAGAAAACTATCTTACCATCATGCTTTTTTCCCATTTCTGCTTGCAATAATCCAAGAACCTCAAAAGTTTCCTGATTTTTTCTAACATATTTGGGAAGCAACAACTCATATTTTTTCTTGCCAACAAGACCTGTATGGTTATGGAGATTGGTAAAATAGGATAATTTTATGTAATTTTCAATGTCTTTTCTATTTAATTCAAAACTTTTCTCTGGACTATTCTTACGAATAACTTTACTTGGTATAAATTCTCTTAAACAAATTTTTTGATTTCTGAGCGAATACATTTTTAATCACTGAGTTTTATTTGGTTGAGACTGCGTAAATGATTTTCGCTAAAGCTGAAAATCATAATTTGGCAGTCGAAACAATGTTTGAGCGGATTAAATGACGAGCTAATCAAAAAATTTGTAGAATTTATCCTTTATAAAGTTCACACGAGGATGTCCAGTGGTATTGAATTAGATAAGATTAAATAATACTTTAAAATAGAAAATAAAGATTTTTAAACCTTAATTTTATAAATAAAAGCTAAATTAGTTATTATTTAATAAAAGAAGGCTTATTTAACCTTATTATCTGTAACTCTTCTGAATTTTTGCCCTTGCCTGGCCGTGCCTGTTAGGCTTTGCCGGCTCCTTTCTTCTTACATCTGCAACGAGAAGATTCCTGTCATATCCCAAAAAGATCTCCTTCAGCTTATCGTTTTTTGTGAAGGCTACCAACGCCTTTGCAATTGCCAGCCTGGCAGCTTCTGCCTGAGAGGTTATGCCGCCGCCAAATACGCTCACATCAATATCAACTTTATTGGCAGCATCTCCGGCAAGTATCAGCGGCTCTCTCAATTTCAGCCTGGACAGCCTCGGCTCGATGAAGTCTACCGGAACGTGGTTTAGCCTCACAGATCCATTTCCCTGCCTCAAAGTAGCCCTTGCAATTGCCCTTTTCCTTTTACCGGATGTGTGTATGTTTTTCATCCTTTCCACCCTATTGCCCCGCATATGTCCCTGACTTTTAGGCAGTCTGCTGAATGCAGCTTTTGAACACCCATATTCTTGATGCTCACAGCACTCTCGCTTTTTAAATTTTCTGGGAGTCCTATGTGGCATTTTACATTTTTGAAAGCGCTTCTTCCCCTCGCCCTTTTGAAGGGAAGCATGCCCCTTATAGTCCTTCTAACAAAAAAATCCGGCCTTCTGTAAAGGTAAGGCCCTTTTCCGGGAGCTTTCCTGTCTATCCTTCTGATATAATTTTCAAGGATTGACTTCTTTGTGCCGCTCACCACAGCTTCTTCGCAATTTACAACATCAACCTTGTTGCCCATCAAAGCCTGCTTTGCAGCATAGCTGCCAAGCCTACCCAGGACAATGTCTTTTGCGTTGATAATCATCTTTACCCCATTATTCTGATTCCCTTGCCGCTTGGGTTTTCCTTGCTTAATTCAAGCAGCGGGACTATCTTTGCGCCTGCCTTCTCTATTTTTTCCTTTGCACCGCCTGAAAATTGAAATGCGGATATGGTAATCTTATGCCCCAAGTCGCCTGCCCCGAGAACTTTTCCGGGGACTATGACTGTTTCATTTTCCTTAGTGTGCCTGCTTAAGCTTGAAAGATTCACAACTCTCCTCTGCCTCGCGGGCCTCTCCAGGTCATCGGCTATCCTTTTCCATAGGTTGACAGACTGCTCGTTGCCCCTTTTCTTGAGCTCGGCAATCAGCATCTGCAAGATTGGATTTGTTGGCCCGGTTCTCTTTGCCATTTTATTAATTGAATTTTTTAGATTTTTGTTCTGTTTATTACGGTGTTCTTGTTTCGGATTTGTTTCGTATTGTATTTCGTGTTATTGGGATTTTAATTTTAAATGCGGGGGACGTGATTCGAACACGCGCACCCACTAAGGGACTAGCCCCTCAAGCTAGCACGTTTGACCAGGCTCCGCCACCCCCGCATGATTTTGATGGGGGATTATTTCGCCTTCTTAAGCTCCTCTACAAACTCGTCAAGCATTCCGTCAAAAATATCAACTGCCGTGTTCATTATCTCCTTGCAGCTTAACTGGCCGAATGATTCTATGTAAAACACGAAGTCTGTTTCGCTTGCCGTGACTTTTACATTCTTGTCTATTTCTGAAAAGTCCGATGAAAGGTCGCATTCAAGCACCCTGTCTTTGTTTACTAAAAGCTTCCTGTCTTTTATTTCAAAAATGTTGTTGTGGTCAACTTCTATTACCGCTTCCGGGTTTTTAACTTCGCCTGTAATCTCCACTACTGGCTTGTACTTGTACCATGCGTGGCACGGGCTCCATTTTATATGATTTCTGCCTTTGCCCAAAGTTGCGGTTGCTTCCAGCTCCAGGCTTTGCCCTTTCAGAAGCTTAACAATCGGCATATTTCCGTAAACAGGCTTGACAGCAGGATCCTTGCTTTTTATTTCAGAAGCATAGACGTAGCCAGGCTTATTCGCTTTCAAGACCATCTTTAGCTGGCATCTGTTGCAGCCTTTGCCTTCGCACTTGCAGTTTTCAGGCAGATTGTATGATTTTAAGTCCGTCTTCAGCGGTACCAGCCCAAGCCTGTGGGCTATCGCCTCATCGTATAGTATTGTGTTGTTCTTCTGAAATTCCACATCCTCAATCGCCATTGCAGGCACTTCTTCTGTCATGAGCCTCCTCAGAGTGTTTGCGTAAATAAAATTCGAGTCCTTCAAAATAAAGGACAGCTTTCCATTTTCCTTGTCGTTATCCAAAACTCTTAGTTCCATGATTAGACCCTCCTTCCTCTTTTGCCGCCTTTTTTCCTGCAGCCGTCGTGAGGCAAAGGGGTAACCTCTTCTATGATGCCTATCCTGAGGCCCATCCTGGACAATGCCCTGATTGCAGCCTGCGCACCCGGCCCGGGGCTTGTCGGCCCGTTGTGGCCGCCCGGCGCCTTTATCCTCACATGAATGCCTGTGATTCCCTTGTCCATTGCGGTTTCCGCCGCCCTTTTCGCGGCAATCATGGCAGCTGTCGGAGAGCCTTCCATTCTGTCGCTTTTGACGACCATGCCTCCCGAGCCTACTGCCAAGGTCTCTGTGCCGGTGATGTCTGTGATGTGGATTATGGTATTGTTGTATGAAGCATAAATATGCGCAATCCCCCATCTCTGCTGTCTTTGTTCCATTTTAGTTAAGATTTATCAGGCTCCTTCGGAGCGCTTTGCAGGCTTATCGGCTGCACTAATTTGATCTGAGGCTCTTCCCTGATTGAAACAAGATAGCTTGGGGCGGTTATTTTTCTGCCGCCGACTGCTATTTTCTCGTGAGTTATGAACTGCCTTGCCTGAAGCATAGTCTGTGCAATCTGCTTTCTGTGGACTAGAGTCTGCAGCCTTCTTTCCATCACATCCCTTAATGTCAGGTTTAGCACGTCTTCGGCTTTTGACTCTTTCTTAATCAGCCCCATTGAAGACAGCCTTTCCAGCAGCTGCCTTTTTTCCATCTCTGATTGCGGGCTTCTCTGCGCGATTAATGTTTTTGCCCTATTAAGGAATTTCTTAAGCAGAGAGTCCATCTTCCAAATTTCATACTTTCTTCTCAAGCCGTATTGGTTCAGAAGCTCTTTCTCCGCATCAATCCTTTCCTTCTGCCAAGGATGTGATGGCGTTGAAAATTTTTTCCTGTGCCTTTTTGGATCTCCCATTTAAACCTTGCCTGCCTTGCTTCCTTCTTTTCTTTTGACGCCCAAAACCTTTCCCTTGTTCTTTCTGAAGTTTGACCTTGTTCTTTGGCCTCTGACCGGAAGCCCAAGCATGTGCCTTACTCCCTTGTACGACCTGATTTTCTTCATCATCTTTACGTCGTTTTCCTGCGCAAATGTTAAAGCCACCCCAAGAAGGTGCTTGTCATAGCCTTCTTCAGGGTCTTTTTTCCTGTTAAAGAGCCATTCAGGAACTTTAAATTTTGAAGGCTCTTTTATGGCATCGTCTATTCTGCTTGCTTCCTCTTCTGTTAGATAGCCGGTCTTTTTTGTCCTGTTGATGCCAGTAACATTGCATATAGCATTTGCAAACATGAAGCTTACCCCATTTATTTTTGTCAGAGAGTGGTAGATGGGCTTGTTTCCGTCCAAGTCCGTGTTTGCAATTCTTACAAAATATTTTAATTCCTGTTTTTCTTCTGCCATATTGTGTTGTTAATAGCCGAGAATATAGCGTATCTTGCAACCCTAAACGCCTATTCGACTCGGGCTAAATGCCAGTGAATGGGTATGCCCTGTTTATTTAAAAAGCTTGCGGAAAGATTTTGTCAAAATACGTGTATAGCGAAGTGACATATGTCACCACCATTAAAATTCAGCTTATTTTGCTGAATTTGGGTGGTGTTAATGGAAAAAGCAAAAATCAGAAAAGAATTCTTTAAGCT
>Ga0209541_10003887_pt1 | contig 27023 bp, 32 predicted proteins | sample RifCSPlowO2_01_FD_184027 | JGI IMG/M metagenome (GOLD analysis project Ga0209541, IMG submission 184027) | Groundwater microbial communities from Rifle, Colorado - Rifle CSP2_plank lowO2_0.1 (SPAdes) (version 2) | ecosystem: Environmental > Aquatic > Deep subsurface > Groundwater | place... | reverse complement strand
ATTACTCTTGGAAGTAATTTAGGTGTAGAATTCTTTGCAGATTCTGACTATAATGATAAAGAACCAACAGTTGGAATTAAGATGTCATCTAACGAGCATGTATTAAACTACACGCTTGATTTTACAACTCACCCACCATACAATGCAAGTACATTAGAAACAACAACCTTAACCTTATTGGGTAAGGAATACTATGTTCTTGACGTAGTTGGTGTTGGAGATAGTACATCAAACCAAAACAAGACAACCTTGCTTGATACAGCTAGCTCTGCAATAGTCGTTGATAAAGAAACTCTTACTCTTGATGGACATGATATATCCATTGAGTATATTTCAAATACACAAGTAAAATTGAATGTTGATGGAGAGATAACAAACTTGTTAGGTAATGGAGGAACTTTCAAACTAACTGACGGAACTTATGTAGGTGTAAAGGCAATTCTTTACGATGCTAAAGACACTGGAATAAGCAAAGCTGAAATTAGTATTGGTAAGGGTAAACTAGAAATTCCTAATGGACAATCTATTGAATTAAATGATGTAACAGTTAATGAGATTGTAGGATTCGTTGATCAGGATTCCACCTATAAAGTAGACAAAATTACTTTGAAATGGGCAACTGACGATGAGGAGTTTATCGCTGGAGATAGTGAATTAGTAATGCCAGGTTTTGGAGCAGTTAAACTAACTTCTGGAGGTCTAGTTGTTGATTCTGAAGAAGAATCAAGTATTGAAAACTCTGGAACAGATGTTATAGAGCTTAAGACAACTATTAAGAGTGGAGAAGTTTCAATTCCTTTATTAAAAGCAAACTCTACAGGAGATTTTACTGTCATTGGTAAATCTACAGATGAGAGACTTGTTACAACAAAAAATCCTTTCATTTTCGTAAATGAAACAGCTGGAGATGATTTCATTGTTGCTTCATACAACTCCTCACAAGAAGCTGATTCTTATTATATAAGAGTTCAGATAATTCAAGAGGATAACGTTAACAAAGTTAGATTTACTGATAAAGTTAGTGGAACTGAAAAAGTTTCTGCTAATGCAAGCAGTGTAAGCTTTGGTAACGTTGATTTAACAGTAAATAATGTAACAAGAAGTGGAGATATGAAATGGGCAAATATTAGTATTAACTCTGGAGGAAGTTTCCAGACATTATATACTAACGAAGGATTAAAGTTCTTCTTGCCTTACTATGTAACTGCTTTGACTGATTCTGCTGAAGGTTCTATAAATGTTACTAACGGAACTGGAACGGTTGCTGTGCCAAGTATTTCTAGTGGTAATTATAGTTCAATAAGAGTAGAAGGAACCACAGGTCATGGGCATGATACATTTTATGTATATGCAGATGAAGCAGATAAAGATGGAAATCTTGCTGCTGGAAAAATGGTAAACGCTACGCTTAATGATAACTCTGATAATGAAGTTGGAGTCAGCGCGATTGGAATGAATTTCGATGCAGATAGTGGACAGCAGGATATTGCTAATGATAAGAATTATATAAATTATGTAACTTCTGATCTTGCTACAAAGTCTTATTATGAAACTGGTGGAGACCAAGATACAGTAACGTTCACATATCACGGAAAGAATGGTGATGATGCTCAAGCCTATGTAAACTTGAGGATTAGCGCTCCAGATGTAACTGTCGACGTAGGAGATTCTAGTGTAATAACTGTAACTGATACAGAAGCTGAATCAATTAGTAAGAATATGATTGTTGTTGGTGGTTCTGCTATCAACTCAATTGCTGCTGAATTACTTGGGGGTGCATATAGAGAAGGAGACTTCACTACACAAACAGGTGTTGGAACAGGAGAATTCTTAATCCAATCTTTTGATAGAAATGGAAGAACAGCTCTATTAGTTGCTGGTTATAACGCTGCTGATACTGTCAAGGCTACAGATTACCTACTTAACAACGATGTAAAAACCGATGTTGGTACAAAGTACAAAGGTACATCTGCAACCGAAGCTACTTTAGTTGTATAAACTTAAAATTAGGGATTTTTCCCTTTCTTTTTTCTTTTTTCTTTTTTTTCTCTTGATTAGAACGAGAGTATCTTAAAATTAGATAGCTTTTTTTCTTTGTTTTAATGTCCCATATAAATATTTTTATATTTTAATATTGTATTTTTAGTATGGATAACCCAAACAGATATTCTTTATCTATTAAGCTAAACAAAGAAGTTAAGGCAAGTTTTAAATTATCTTTGGCTCATAAAGGACGTTTAAAGCATTCTATTGATTTTATTATTAAAGAAGGAACTCCTATTTTTGCATCTGCCGATGGAGTGGTTGTAGATGTAAAAGATGATTCTGATATTGGCGGAAGAGAAAAAAGATACGACAAGTATGGAAATTATATTGAAATAAAACATTCCAATGAATATAGTATTTATGAACATATTAAAAGAAATGGGTCTGTTGTTAATATTGGAGAAAAAGTTAAAGAAGGGCAATTAATAGGTTATTCTGGCAATACTGGTTGGATGGCTAATTTAGGTCCACACTTACATTTTGATGTCCACAAGTATTATAGTAATGGTCCAGAAGATTATGAGACAATTCCCATATTTTGGAAAGATGATAGAACAAAAAATAAACTTTTTTTATCCCTTAAAGAATGATTATCTTCAAGATTATATATTAAATAGTCACATCTCTTATATGATTAATAATAAACTCTCTATAACTACTAACTGTAAAAAAAGTAGTTACATTTAAAATATTAAATTTCTTGACTTTTTAATGCTAAGCAAAATAAAAACAAAACAAGAAATAGAAAAAAATAAAACAAGAAATAAGTTAATTGTTGGGTTCATATTAATTTTAATAATGATTTTATCAACTATAGGGTTTTCTTTTTTAAGTAAGGAACAAAATAATAGCAACATTATAATAAATGAGAAAGGAGTGGATTTTTATAAACAATCAAATATATGGATAGCGGATATAAACAACCAGCAATACCAATTTCAATATTTACCTTCCCAAGTGTCAGATATAGAAATTAATGGGACAGTTAATCTAAATAATTATATAAATCAAGTAGCTTATATAGTAAATGTAAACGAAGGAGCTTCAGAAGTTTTGGTAAATCTTCAGAGATATTTACTTAGATATCAAGAAGCTTGTAAAGAAGAATTAAATTGCAGTTCAGAAGATTTGCCAATAAAGGATTGTTCAGAAAATTTATTTATTTTTGAAGAAGGTAAAGAAGAGACAAAAGTTATAATTGAAAACAAATGTGTTTATATAAAAGGAGATCAATTAAGGGCTTCTGACGCTTTTTTATACAAAGTTTTAAATATAAATTAAACCCCCATGAGTTTAGATGGCTAAGAAGAAAAAGAAAAGAATAAAAGAGGACACTAAAGAGGCTAAACCAGGGGAAAAATCTCAAAAAGAAGTTATCAAAAGAGAAAATAAACAATTATTTTGGATTATTCTAATAATATTTTTAGTCTTCTTAACATTTTTTATTATTAATCAAATAAGAATTAATAGAAATTATTTTGAATATGGAGGAGCAAACTGGACAATTGAAGATTATGGAAATCTTAGGATTTATCATGGGAGGTTTGAAGTTTTCACTGGAAAGCTAGTAATATATGATATCTACTTAAGAAATGACCCAAGAACGAATAAGGTCTTAGTTATTGGAGGATACGGAGACTTTAAAGAGCATACTTATTTTTCATTTAGCAAAGAAGTAAATCAATGCAGGGGTGATATACCAAGAGTGGTAAGTGATTTATCCAATTTCTTAGAAAAGGCTATAGGAGTAGATAATGTATCTCCGGCTACAAATAGCAGGGATTATACAAATGAATCAACTTTAGAATTCGTCAACTGCACTTCAACAGACAGAGGAGTTGTAATATTTGAAATGGGAGAAGAACAAAGTGTTATGCAGTCAGATGAAAATAAATTTTGCCATATAATAACTATAAAAGATTGCAAAGACTTAGCTACTGTGGAAAAGTATATGACTTCCATAGTTTCATTTAATAACCAGCTTCTAGATATTAAAGCTTCAAAGAAAAATAATTAATCAATGGAAATAAATTCTCAGATAATCTTAGGATTAATTTTATCAGTACTTCCAATATTTGAGGCTAGGGCAGGAATACCCTTAATAATTGAATATTCTATTAGAAATAATATTTCTTATAGTTTTTATATTATATTAGCAATTTTATTAAATATCTTAGTAATTTTCTTTGTATTTTTCTTTTTAGATTTTATACATTTACATCTTATGAAGATAAATATTTACAAAAGTATAGCAAAAAAATATTTGGACAGACTACAAGCAAGAGTTGATAAAACTTCAGCAGATATTGATAAGATGGGTTTTCTTGCACTGATACTTTTTGTTGCAATACCTCTTCCTGGAACGGGGGCTTGGAGTGGGACAATTATAGCCTGGATGCTTGGAGCAGATAGATTAAAAAGTTACTTATCAATTTCTCTTGGAGTAATTATTGCAGGAATTTTACTTCTTTTTGCCTCTCTTGGATTTTTTTCCTTTTTTTCTTGAAGATGCTCTAGATTTTTTTGCAAAAATTTTTCTTTTATTTGAAACAGAACTGCTCTTTCTCTTTGTTAAACTCTTAATATATCTAACATCAGAATAAACTGGCGTTTCTTTTATGTTAAATTTCTTTACCATATAAAACCATATTCCAACTACTACTATTGTGGAAATTATATTCCAGAAAATCCAGTGAATAGTCTCAAAATAAGAAATACCAAACATTGTAATTAAAAATAAAATCCTTATTATATTAAATATAAATAATAAGGCAAAAGAGTATAAAACAACATAAGCTCTGTCTCTAGGTTTAATTCCTGGTGTTGAAAAAATTAATATAAATAGCAAGTAAAATGCAGCTCCGGCAACACAAGCAGGAATAATTTCAACAGAAATTCCATTAAAATAAATCCAAGAGCCTATAGTATCAACAGAATCATAAAAGATCGATAATATTCCTTGAATTGATTTAACTGTTAAAGGAGTTAAAAATTCATAAAAAACAACAAGATTTCCAAGTCCAAGAATTATCATAAAGATATATCTAAGAAATAAGTTTATAACTTTCTTATCACCATCTTTCATAATTCTTAGTGTAGTTTTTAATTAATAAATCTATCTCTAATCACAAAGTTTCTGCATTTGATCATTTATAAAATAGGTTGGCTTTTTCCCTACATAGGTTAAATATAAAATCTCTTTTGCTCTTGAAATTGCAACATAAAATAGCCTACGTTCCTCTTCTTCTTTGTCATATTTATCTATTTTAATCATTTCAATAGCAGGATGGTCCGTCGTTTTACATGGAAAATTATTTTCACTACATCCAATTAAAAATACTTTTTTTGCCTGAAGCCCCTTAATAGCGTGAATTGTTGCAAGTGTTACCTCTCCTTCTCTTGCTTCTACATAGTTTTTTAATTCATCGGTCTTTAAAACATGCGGAATTTTTTTTAGTTTCATTAGAGAAGAAAGTTCAAGGAGTTGTCTATTTGTTCTAGCTAAGATAAAAATTTCTTTTCTTGGAATATCTGAAGATAAGATTTCATCAATAACAAAAATTCTCTCAATTTCTTCACTATCAAAATTAAAAATTTTTATTTTAGAATCAAATTTTATTCTTGATGTCTCAAGATCTGGGAGCCCCATATCTCTAGTTGAATGATTCATAAACTCAACAATTTTTCTGCCACTTCTATAATTTTTCGTTAAATGAATTACCTCTGAATTATCATACTCTTTTTCAAAATTGAGAATAAACTTTATATCAGAACCTCTCCACCCAAAAATTGATTGTCTTGGATCTCCAACAGCAAAAATATTTTTTGGCTTTAATATTCTTAAGAGTTCAACTTGAATAGAATTAACATCCTGATATTCATCAATTAAGATATGGTCAAATTCAGGAACTTCCTTAGGGTTATTTTTTAAAAAACTAACAGTATCTATTAATTGATCACTAAAATCCCGAAGACCTTGCATTGCCATATGGTCTTTTAAATATAGAATAATCTCATAAATCATTTTTGCATTTTCTTTATTTTCTAAATCAACATCTTTTGAGAAATCATATTCGCTAATTCCTGTTAATTTAAAGTATTCCATTACTGAAAAACAGTCATTTAAGAAATTATTTTGCAGTTGATTATCTGTTTTTAATTTTTTTTGTTGAATAGAAAAATATTTGTCAATTACACTGCGTATATCAATGCCAAGATTTCCAAGAGCCATATTCATGGCTAAAACTTTATCTCCATATGTTTGAACACTAATCGGTCTTCCATAAATTTTATTTTCATGTCTTTGCAAGACTTTTTCACAAAAAGAATTAAAAGTATGTACTTTAACATTATTGATCCCATAATTATTAAGCCTATTTTCCATTTCTATCTTTGCTTTTCTAGTAAATGTTATTGCAAGGATTTTATCAGGCATAACTCCTCTGTATCTTGTTAAAAATTCAATTCTCTTTGTTAGGGCAGTAGTTTTTCCAGAACCAGCTCCTGCAATGCAGAGGATATTTACAGCATCACTAATTATTGCTTTTTTTTGTTGATCATCAAATTTTCCAAGAAACTCTTTTAACTCTCTAAAAATTTCTCTTTCCTTGTCACTAATATTAGCTTCACTAAAATCAAGGTTATTTTTTAGTTGCTTGTTGTAAAGTGTTGGATTCAAAATTTCCTTTTTACCCTTAATTGTTATTCTTAAAACTTTGATGAATTTATTATAATCACTTGTAATTAATTCAATCATACCATTTTGAATCAAACGGTTTATTTCAGCAGAAATTTTTTCTTTGCTCCAATCAAGGCATCCAAAAGTATAGAGTTCGTCTAGTTTGTTATTTATTATTGATTTATTTTTGTAGTCCCCGCTTAAAAAATCAGTAAGTAAGATTTTTCCAACATTAAAAGGAATTTCATTTAATGCTTTTAATATCTTTAAGTAGTCAAGAGATTCATCCTCTTTTAATTCTTCTATTATTTCAGTCATTTTCAAGATTATTCCCTTATTTTTAATTATTTGTTGATGAAATTTTCATCTGAACTATATTATTTTCTTCATTAATTTCCTCAACATCATTTTCAAGATCTATGATAAAATCTATTTTTTCTAAATTTCTTGAGAAGAGCTTAACATTTGTTGCAGTTAAATCTTTTCCATATCCAACATCCATTTCTCCTAAATAAATCTTATAAATTAATTTATCACTAGAAGAGATAGTTAGACTAATATTTTCTATTTTAGAAAGTCCATCATTTGTAATAGTGATATTAAAATCAAGTCTACTCCCTCTTTTAACAGCAACTAAATCATCAATTACAGCATCTGGTAAAGATTTAATCAAATAAAGTTCTTGTAGGACATCAATCATATCTTGAGTAATCTCTTGATCACATTTTGAAATGTTATACATTGCGCTATTTGGGTTATTTGTATGATCAAATCCAAGTACATGCCCTATCTCATGAATTTCAACAATTGGCTCTTCACATTCTTGATCATGATATAAGGAGATTTTTCCTTGTTGAATTATCTTAAACTTTGATCCGTTAATAATCTTTGAGGGACCTCCTTCTCCTGCAGCAAACAAACTTTCTCCAACTTTAATGTAATCATCTGAACATCCAATTAAGATATCAGATTCTTCTCTATCTGCTTTTTCAGTAAATTCTAATACCCCCACTTTTTCTTCATAAATATTAAACGCTTTTTTCATGGAATTATTTCTTTCATTAGAACAACTAGACTCAATAAAAAAAGAAATTTTATTGCTTTTGAATCTAAGATTTTCCATAAATACTGGTATATCTCCATAATCTATATTAGTCAATGGTTCTTTTATAAAATTGCTTTCATCAAATGCAACTGGATCTTCATTAATAAGAATATAAATATATATTCCTGTCAAAACTATCATAATAAAAAGACTCAAGATTGAAAGGAATTTTAACACCATATTTTCTAAAATAAATCTAGCTTTTTATTTGTTTTCATAACATTTAAATATATATAAAATAAAAGTATAGGATGAAAAGAGCCATAAGTAGTTTATTAGTAGTCTTTTTATTTCTTAGTATATTTTCAATGTCCTCTGTTTTAGCAGAAAATGAGAACAGCTCAGTAGATGATACGGATAATCAAAACTCTACAGAAGAAGATTCGGATAACAGTGGAAGTGATTCTGATGATGATAATGAAACAGAAATAGAAGAGGAAGATAATATTAGAGATAGATTAAAAGATAGTTTAGAAGAAGAATTTGAAATAAGAAAAAGGATAATAGAAGAGAATTTGGAGATAAGAAAGAGTATAAGGGAGAGAGTTGGTGAAGATGGTGAAGTAAGGATTAGAATAAGAGAAGAGATAAGAGAAGCAAATAAAGAAAGATTTGAAGCAGAAAGAGAGTTAATAATCACAAGGTTAAAAAATAGGTTGGAATTAAGAGTCAAAAATTCTAGTGTAGAAACAGATTTGGAACTAGAAGAAGAATTAGATGATGATAATGAAACCTCTTTAAGAGTTGTATTAAGTAATGGAAAATATTCTTTAATTAAAGTAATGCCTGATGTAGCTTCAGAAAGAGCTCTTGAAAGGTTAAGATTAAAGGTTTGTTCAGAGGAAAATAATTGTACTATAGTTTTAAAAGAAGTAAGGGAAGGTAACGAATCTAAAGCTGTTTATGAAGCTATGGCAAAAAAAAGATTCAAGATTTTAGGATTTATAAATTCAAACAAATATGTTTTAGTTCAAATTAATCCAGAAACGGGTGAAGAGGTCTTAGTGAAAAGACCCTGGTGGAGATTTTTTGCTTCTGAAGAAGATGAGACAGATTCAGCAGATGATTCAGACTCTGACTTAGATGATGAAGAAAATGAAACAATAGATGACGAAGTTGAAGATAATTCTACAATTATAGTTGATAACTTAACTAACTCTACTCAATAGATCTATATTTTATATTCAAATACCTTATCATAAGGTATATTCCATTTTTCAGCTTCTTTTCTTGTCTTTTTCTCAATTATTTTTCTAAAAAGTCTAATTGAGTTTCCATGTCCAGAAATTGCAATATTTACTTTATTTTTCTTAATAAACCTCTTTAAATCTTTAATAAATTCTCTAACTCTTATTTCAACATCAGCGAAACTTTCTCCTTTTGGAGGACGCGTTGTAAAATTTCTATGAACTCTTTTAAACTCTTCTTCTCCGTATTTTTTTATATAGTCTTTATGACTCATCCCTTGAAGTGATCCATAATCTCTTTCTAAAATTCTATCATCTTCAATTATAATGGTACATTCTGGGTGATTTTTAAGAACTGGTTTTAAAGTATCAATAGATCTGGAAAGGCTTGTGTGAATTGCAACTTGGAATCTCTTATTTTTTAGCTTTTTAGCAATAGTTTTAGCATGTTCTTTTCCCTTACTTGTAAGCTTTGAGTCAATATTTCCTGTAAATTTTTTATCACGGTTAAAAAAGGTCTGACCATGTCTAAACAAATAGATTTTATTCCTCTCTTTCATTTAAAGATATAAGAACCTCTCTATAAAAACATTTTTATAACTTATCTACTTTTCATTTAAATGAATATTGAATTAATTTTAGGAGTACTGCTTGTGTTAATAGTAGGATCTTTAATAAAGTTTGGAGGACTTACAAAAAAGGTAAAGATTGCTTTAATCATAATTGCGGGATTTATATCATATGTCCTTATAATAAACCTTTTTGGATCTAATAAAATTAACTTAACAAGTTTTGATGGTTTTACTGATTCTATATACCTTTATGTTGTTTGGATAGTAAATGCTTTTTTTTATATTTTTGATAAAGGAAGAGATGCTACAGAATTTGTAGGCAATGTAATAAAAAGTATAGGTTAAGCCCACCTCTAATAAAGAAAAAATATTTTTTATCTTTCCATATCACAAAGCCAGTTATTACATCTTCCAGTTACAATATCTTTAAGGTTTTGTTTATAGAATTGTCTTGTTGCTTCATGCATTTTTTGCATTTTACTATATATATCTTCCCAAGAATCAGATAAATTACCAAAAGCTAATCCTTTATAATAATTTCCACCACACATATGAAGTGTACCATCTGGCGTTAATAATACTCTCTCTGTTAAAAATGAATTGCAAATAGATCGTGGGCTTGTAGGATTAATTTTCCTATAGGGGTCTAATTCCATAGTATCATCTCCTTTTTGAGTATTTAACCATCTTCCCATATTTATGGTTCGTAATTGTCTGAATTTAATAATTCTCCCCGTTTCTTTTTGAAAAAAATATGTAGGTAGTACATTAAGTCCTTTTGGTTTATTATTTGTTTTTACACTAAAAATCTCTTCAAGAGGGTTAAATCCTATTTTTTCCTCAATTTCAATTTCCGACTTTTTTGTACCAAAACTAATTATAAAAGGTTCTCCATGCCTTTCACATTCTTCTATTTCTTTTTGGTTATAGTCTGGATCTTCTCTAAAAAATATTTTTCTGAAATGCTGTCTTACCGTTTTTAAACCTTCTTCTTCCATTATTTTACATAAATATTCAACTGTTTTTATTAAATGGGATCTTGTATATTTGTAGCTTCCCACTGTGTTTATGGTTATTTCATCTGCAAATTCCATTGCAGCATGTAGTAATGGAAGAAATTCAGATTTCAACTCTTCTGTTACATCTTTTTTATCATATACTTTTTTGTATACTTTAGGAGAGTAAAGATTAAAACTTACTCTTTGATGAAACGCTATTCCTGGTGTTGATTTGAAAAAGTCTTTTATCTTTTTATAAGTTCTTATTTTTTGTCTTCCATTAATATTTTTGGCATCAAGTACAAATTTTTTTATCCCTAAATTATGAAGTAAAGAAATATAGTCAGATAAATCAACAGATTGTGCTCTTTTATTTTTACTTGATACAATCAAAGGATCGCCTTCACGCCCAAAATGAACTCCTGAAAATATATTAAAAAATCTAGGATCAGCATTTTCTAATAGTATATAATCAAGATCTGTGCCATTGCTAGTGGAGTTAGTTAAACAATGTACACAATTGTTATAACATCTTGTTGTTGGAATTAGGGATATATATCTATCAATTGAATTGTCTTGAAGAGTTTCTATTAGAGGCCTTTCTAGATTAATAACAAGATTTTTTAAGTAAATAAGGCGTTTAACATCTTCATAAGATTTTATATAAGGATAATCTTCCTTTATCAATCCTTTTTTTGCAAGAAAATTTAGAGCTTCTTCAGCGCTTTTTTTGGTTTTATCTATTTCATTATAGTCTAAACCTATAACACTTTTTCTGTAAATTGATTTTCTTAGATCTTGAATATTTTCATATTCTCTTGACATTTAAAAATTTCATTAATTATGCTTTTTAAAGATTTATATATTTGAAATGAGTTTATTAAAGATCTATTTGAAGACAATAAGTCTGCCTCAGAGGCTAATCTTCAACTCTTCAACAAAATTTTAAGATATTGAAGAGTTGAAGATTAGTAGAACTTGGCCGAGTTCGATTAAGCCACCTCCGAGATTCGAACTCGGGACCTCGTCCTTACCAAGGACGCGCTCTACCAACTGAGCCAAGGCGGCACTATTATTAACCTATACCTTAAATTTATAAATGCTCCTTGTGAAAGATTTTAATGGAAAAAAAAGAATTTAATCTTGAAAAAGAGTACACCCCTCTTAAAGAAAAATATAAACTACCGGACTTAAAAATGTTAGAAGAAGATTTTGATCTAGAGAATTTACCCGATAAAGAAACAAGATTCCTTCTTAGAGAAATAAGAAAGATGATAATTGATAAAATATCTGCATACGAAACTTTGTTTGAAACATTAATCAATCCAAGCTCTCCTCCAATGTATGTTTTTTCCATTCTTAGATCAATTGAAGAAAAAGATAAAGAGAAAATAAGATCTATTTATAAGAAACTATCAAGGTTAAGAATAAAAGCAATAGCTCTTTCAGCGATTTATAATGAAACAGCAGAAGCAGAGTTTATTATAAATTCTTTTAATATATGGCAGGAGTTGAAAAAAGAAATATTTGATACATTTGAGAATTTTGAAAATAATTTTGAGAAAGAAAATGGATCAAAAAGGAGGGACTATTATAACTGACTAATCAGTAAATCAATATTTATTTCTAAAGATATGACTGGGGTTTTAATTTTCCAGTTTTTTAATACTCTTGGTGCAATTTCTCCAATATATCCCATACTTTTTCCATCAAAGATTATTTCACCAACTCTGCCTTCAATATAATTGTTATTATTAGTCTCTTTAATTTCATAAGACTTGTCAATCATTTTAAATAAATAGTCTAAAATTTGTTTCAAATCAGTAAATCTAACTTCTTCATCAATTATACTAATAGCTAAGTGATTATTTTCTTTAGTTCCAGTATCGCTTTTTTCATTTTTCTCAAATACTCTTCCAATCTCAAAAATTTTCTGAGGATAAAGAGAATCAGAATTTTCTGAGAAGATTTGTAGTTGATTAGTTAAAAGATCAATTCTCAAAACATTTCTTTCAGTTTTTGAATCCTCAACTTCTATAAAATTATTAAATTCATAATGTATTTTTTTAATATTCTTCTTAGTGGTAAGATGAAACGTAGAAGTTTCTAAAATCCCAAGCCCTACTAAAATATTTGAAATAACTTTTTTCTTTTTTTCAAATGAATCTTCTTCTCCAATAGTGGAGATCTTTGGAATTTCTGGCTTAAAATTTTGATATCCGTAAGCTATAGCAACTTCTTCACTTAAATCAATCCAATGAAGAATATCCATCCTATATGGAGGAATTAGGGCAAATGATTTATCTTTTTTCTTAGTATATTTTATTCCCATTTTTTCTAAATATATTCTAATATCTTTTTCTGTTAAGTTTATTCCAAGAGTTTTTTCAATATTTTTAATATCAAATTCCTTTTCTTCATAGGACATATCTGGAGAAATAAAGTTTCCTTCTTTAGAATCTTTAATTTCCATAGAATAGATCTTCCCACCCATATCGTACAAAGCACTAATCAAAATGTTAAGGCACTTTTTTAAATAAAATAGGTTATGTCCAGAGCATTCAATAAAAATTTCTTTTGTATTTTTAGTTATTCTGCCTGTTTCTTCACTATTAATTATTGGAGGCATGGACAGAATTTTATTATTAGAATCAACAAAAATAGGAAAAACTTCTGCATTTTTAAGTAAATGTGCGTAGTCTCTTCCTGTAGGATGATTTCTTAAAATCTGTCTGCCATTCATCTCTTTTGGAGAATCAAGAGGAACAAATTTTATTTCTTCAGGTTTTTTTGCGATAAATTTTATTGGAAGTTTTATTTTTTCTAGAGGATAGACTCCAATAGCAACTTTCTTTCTATTTCTTCCTATTGAATTATGGAGTTTTTCTTGTATATCTACAATTTCTTTTATCTTTTCGTCATCAAAATTAAGATTTTTAACAATTGCACAAACAGTATAAGGTCTAATCTTTTTTACAGACTTATCAATTGTAACAACAAAATCTTTTTCAGGTTTATTGATCTTAAAATCTGCCACTTTTTCTTTTCCAATATATTGATTAAGAGCTCTAGCGAAATTCTGTAAACTAAGCAAATCAGGCCTGTTAGGAAAAACTTCAATAGAAATCTCAGCTTCTTTTATTTCTTCAATAGGAGTTCCCATCATAGTTATTAATTCTTCCATCTTAGAGTCAATTTTACCAACTTTTTTTTCAAGTTCTTTTTTATTTAAAGTTAGTATTGTCATTTATTGGTTCTCCAAGATTTCTTTAGCAGTCTTATTTAGTTCTTCAATATTTTTCTTCTGTCCGGTTTGAGTACTTATATATCCTTCATAATTTTCAAAAAAAATTTTATCTTGAGCCCATATTTCCCTGAATTTTTTATCTAATCCATGCAAAGGGTAGAGTTTAATATGTGCGTGATTAACTCCAAGCCCTTCCATAACCATAGCGACTCTTTTTACTTTAAGTCCTTTTTCTAAAATTTTTGCAACTTCCTTGATTGATAAAAGAAAATTTTGATAAACTTTCTTTGGCATATCAAAAGCATAAGAATCGTAATGCTTTTTCGTTATTACCAAAGTCATGCCTTTTGTATTTGGCATAATATCTAAGATCGCAATAAAATCTTTATTCTCCCAAATTTTTGAACATGGAATCTGTCCATCTACTATTTTACAAAAAATACATTCTATATTCATTTTATCCAAAACCTCATCTCTCTTAATTTACTAATATTGTTCTTGTACATCTCTCTTAGATCTTGGATTTTGAAAAATTCCATTATTATTCTATCAAATCCTGGCCCCCATGCAAGAACAGGAATATGTCTTCCAAATAAAGGAATTGTCATTTCAGGTCTAAACATTCCTGCTCCGCCAAGTTCAACCCACTTCTTTTTTGTTGGATGAAATACATCAATTTCAAGACTTGGCTCTGTATAAGGAAAATAGCCTGGTCTAATTCTTATTTTTTCATAGCCCATCTTCTTAAAGAATTCAACTAAATACCCAAGAAGTTGTCTAAAGTTTGCATTTTCATCAACTACAATACCTTCAGTTTGGTTAAATTCAAAACTATGACTCCAATCAATAGTCTCATTCCTAAAACATTTTCCAAGAGCAAAATATTTGGCAGGAAATTCATTTCTCTCTTTAATTTCCTTCATAGTCTTTGCTGATAAACATGTTGTATGTGTTCTAAGCAGAACTTTTTTTGATATTTCTTCATCCCACTTTTCCTGCCAGCCAATACTTCCATCAATACCTCCTTCATGCGCTCTTTTAATAGAATTAACTAAATCTTTATCAGGGAGTTTTCCATTAATTCCTTTAATAAAAAAAGTATCCTGCATTTCTCTTACAGGATGATCTTGTGCAGTAAATAAGGCATCAAAATTCCAAAATGAATTAACTACTAAATTTCCTGACATTTCTTTAAATCCCATTTCAAGCCAAATAGATTTAGCATAATCTATAGATTGATTTACAAAATGTCTTTTACCACCATAGACTTTTGGAACAGGACTTATCAAGTCATATCTTCTAAATTTTTTACCTTTCCAGCTGTTTTGTTTTAGCAGTTTAGGAGTGAGTTTTTCAATCAAATTACTTTTAAGACCTAGCTTAGAAATATCAGATCCAAGAGAGGTTAGTTTAATAAAGATAGTTTTTTTATCTTTAATCTGGATAATATCCTTTCTATTAAGTAAATTTGTGCAGGCAAGTTTATCTTGAGGTTCCAATTTTTCATAGTCAATAGGAATTTTTTCTAGAAGTTGCTCTTCAAGAAATTTTTTGGATATTTCCGTTTCACTTGCATTAATATTGGCCTTTCCATCTTTAACTTCTATTAATGCTTTTTTCTTTAAAGTACCAAGTGCAATCTTAGCTTCATTTTCATTAAAATTACAAAGGTTTTTTATTTCTCCTATAAGTATTGATTTCTTTTCAACTAATTTATCAAGTAAAATTCTCTCAGGAAGATGTTTTTTTAGATAATTTATACCCAAGATTCCTAAATCAACAATTTTCTTTTTTTTAATATCAATTTCAACAAGACCCTTATTTTTTAAAAATCCGGCTGCCCTAATAGCAGTCGTAAGATCTTGTTCTGATAGTTTCAATAGACTATTAATCTCTAGAAAATCATCTTTAATATAGCGAAGCAAATTTCTCTCTATAGGGGATAAAGATTCAATAATTCTTTCTTCATTACTTTCAGTCATAAATTAGTGTAGGAACTCTAATTTAAAAGATTTAGCTTTATGAAGATTTTATTATAGATTATTAAAATTGACATAATCTTTATATAATCTCCAATTAATATATAAAGTAGAGGTAGATATGGAGATATTTTTAGAAATTAGCTTAATAGTTGGAATTACTGTTATAATAGCAGGAATAATGAGGTTATTAAAACAGCCATTGATTGTTGGTTATCTCTTGGCAGGAGTTGTTGTTAGCCCATATTTTCTAAATCTTGTAAGTTCAACAGAAACAATTTCAGTTTTTTCTCAGATGGGAATAGCTTTCTTATTATTTATTGTAGGTCTTAATCTTAGTCCAAAAGTTATAAAAGAAGTTGGAAAAGTTTCCCTTGTCACAGGTCTTGGCCAGATAATTTTTACTTCTTTAATAGGTTTTTTTATAAGTAGGTTCCTTGGCTTTTCAGTAGTAGTCTCATTATACATCTCAATCGCATTAACTTTTAGTAGTACAATTATCATTATGAAGTTATTATCTGATAAAAAAGACCTGGAAAAGTTATATGGAAAAATTTCTGTTGGTTTCTTACTTGTCCAGGATATTGTGGCAATAATTATCCTTATGGTAATATCAACAATTTCGGGAGACATAGGTAGTGGCAGTATGACTATTTGGAGATTTTTTATAGCTCTCGGAGTTGTAAGTATATTAATTTTAATTAGTATTTACATACTTCCAAATTTATCTAGATTTTTTGCTAAGTCTCAAGAATTTTTATTTTTATTTTCTATAGGGTGGGGATTGGCCCTTGCTTCCCTTTTTCATGCTTTAGGTTTTTTTATGGAAATAGGCGCATTAATTGCAGGTATAACTCTTTCAGTTTCGCCATTCCATTATGAGATTAGTTCAAAGATGAGACCATTAAGAGATTTCTTCATTATACTATTTTTCATTTTACTTGGCTCTCAAATGATATTCGGAAGTATTAATAGTTTAATAATCCCTGCAGTAGTATTCTCTTTATTTATCTTGATTGGTAATCCACTAATTGTTATGGCTCTGATGGGATTTTTAGGCTATAGGAAAAAAACAGGACTTCAAGCAGGATTTACTGTTGCACAAATAAGCGAGTTTTCTTTAATTTTAATTGCTTTAGGGGTTAGTGCAGGTCACTTAACAAATGAGATATTATCTTTAGTGACTATAGTGGGTCTAATAACAATTTCTGGATCTTCTTATCTAATTCTTTATTCAGATAAAATATATACCTATATTGGAGAATATTTATCCATATTTGAAAGAAAAGGTATAAAAGAAAAGTCAGAAAAAATTAAAGAGTATGATATAATATTATTTGGATATAATAGAGTTGGTTATGATTTAGTAGAGTCATTTAATAAACTAAAAAAAGAATATCTAGTTGTGGACTATAATCCTGAGACAATCCTTGAGCTAAAGAAAGATGGAACTAAGTGTAGGTATGGAGATGCTGATGATGAAGAGTTCCTAAATGAATTAAGTTTATCAAAATCAAGAATGGTTGTATCAACAATTCCTAAATTTGAAACAAATCTTTTATTAGTAGATAGGATAAGAAGAGAAAATAAAAATGCAATAGTTCTAATAGTATCTCACAATATAGATGAAGCAAATATTCTCTACGAACATGGAGCAACTTATGTGATAATGCCTCATTTTCTTGGAGGAAGTCATGCTTCTGGAATGATAAAAAAATATGGTTTTAACTTAAAAGGGTTTTTAAAAGAAAAAGATGAACACATAAAAAGATTAAAAAAGAAAAAAGAATTAGGACACGAACATCCAAGATCAGATAAAAATGTCTAAAATAAAATACTTTCTTTCATTTGATCAGTAGACATACCAAGACTCTTACCAAAAGATTTTCTTGAAATTTCATCAAAAACTTCTTCTTTTTTTATTGCAAAACTAGCAATTTTAATTTTACAATTAGCCTTTCTACAAATTTTAATATTTTGAATAATTCTCGAAGCCCTTAGAGCTTTTTCCTTTTTAGATAGTCTTGAAAATTCCAGCATATTAATAACAATAGTTATATTTTTTCTAGCAGCTTCTTTTACAATATAGTGATTAAGTCCAGAGTCTCTTTGTTTTAATGTATCTTTATCACAATTTTTCTCCGGCGAGGCTAAATAATCTATTTTTAATGTTTCAATTGCTCTTCTATTTAAAGAATCCTCTCCTCCAACAAAAGCAATAACTTTATTCTCTCCTTTAATGTAATCTATAACTCTTCTAGCTTCTTTTTCACTTGATTCAATTAAATATCCTCTAAATTTATCATCACTTTCAATTTGACTTTTTGATGAAATTTTTTTTAAATAAATTGAGCCTTTATCCGGAAATAAATTAATGTCTTTCATATTATAATTATCTAAAGAACTCTTTATATTTTTAATGGAGGCTTGAGAGATATGTGTATAAATTTATGTTGTTTTTATGTCTGAATGAGTTCTATTTTTAGAAGTGTAAGTGTCTTATTATCTCATGTTTTCAATAAATTGGTCAAGTCTATCTCTTTCTATTAGTACTCTATTTAAACCATAAGTTGCGATAACTTTACCATTTGCATCAACAACTTGCATTAATTTTTCTACTGTTTTAGTTAAAAATTCTTTCTCTTCCCAATATTTCCTTTCTAATTCATGATTTAATTTTCCATTATAACTTAATGCAACTTGTTCCCCTCTTTTTTTATCTATTGAGATATTTCTAATATAATTTGGAAGAACGTCTTTTTTGAATCCTCATTCTGGACAATATTCATCTCTAAGAACATCACTTAGTTCCACACACTCTCCTCTGTAAATTGGTTTCGCCCATTCTCCATTAAGAATTGTTCTATATGCTTCTAAAGCACTTCTTCCATTAACAACTTCTCCGTCAAAATCTATTATTTTTGGTTTTTTGTCTGCCATAATACTTAAGATATAAACTACTTATTTATAAATCTTTCGTTTTATTTACTACTTTGTAGTCAATACTAAAACATTATACTTTTCTACTCATGACTTCTCTCTCACTTAAATTTTGCTTCGTTTCACTCTGTAAAACTTTGTATATTCTTAACATTAGTTTCAATTTCTAAATCATCATCCAAAAATTTTCGTTCCCCTAATTTTCTTTCCTTTCAAGATATTATCAATATCCTTAAGTGACCCAACAATATAGGTTGGCACTTTATTATCCATAATTATCTTTGAAGCTCCTTGATCCAAAACAAAGTGTTGTCCAGCTTTATATTTTATCTTTGATGCAATTAAATTAAATTTTTTCCAAGTAATTTTTGAGATAAACTTTGCTTTCTTATCTTTTTTTGGGTTTTCATTATATAACCCTCGAATATTTGTTAAATTAATAAAAGGACAATTTAAGTATGAAGCAATTTCAGCAGCGGTCCCATCACTAGTATTGTGGTCTTGATACTTGAGGGCTCCACAAAAGACTACTTGGTTCTTTAAAAGTAGATTTTTAACTTTCTTTTTATTTAATGGGATATCTTCATTAGCTTTTCTTCCGAAAAATTTTGCCATAAATCTTGCATGAAATCTCGTTATTTGAATGCCTGCCATAGACTGTTTCTTAGTACTTTTCCCAAGTTTTCTTAGAGCTAAAATATATTTTCTAGCAGTAATCCCACCACCAGTAACTATCACAAATTTTTGATTAGGATGGGATTCAATTAACTTTTTAAAATCCTCTAAAAATTTAAAATCAACTTCATTTGGAATAATCCTGCTTCCACCAAGACTAATCACCCACAATTTTTTATTCATATTTTAGAAAGATAATTTAGATTTATAATTGTTTTGAATGTTTTAAAAAGGCTTTTATTATTAATTATAATGAGAGATTTTATAAATAGTTTATTTATTCTTTTTATTATGTTAGAAATAAATTTATCCAGAGAAAGTTTAACAGAAAAAATAAAAAGAGAATACTCTCCAGAATGTTTAAGATATGCACAAGAAGCCATAAAAAATTGGGATAATTATGGAGGTTTTGAAAAAATAAGAGACTTATTGCTTAAAAATATATTTAATTCATCTAGATTTGAGTGGAAATTTTCTTGTGAAGCTTTTATATTGGACAGCGCAGTAGATAGATGTAATTTAATCGAATTCTTAATTGAAAAAAAAGTTTTAGATAAAAAAAGTCTTAAAGGTAAAGTAATTGATATTGGATGTCATCTTGGTGCTACTGTAGATGCATTAGCAATTTATGGTGGAGAAGTGATAGGAACAGACAATGGAAAATTTGCATATGAGTCACCAAGTGGTAGACCTATTCAAGGAATTGAAGGAAGAAGAATAGTAAAGAATTATTCTCTTGAGAGAGATAAATTAAGTTTAGTTTCTTGTTTTAATATTGGATGGGTTGAAGATATGTCTAGTGAAGGATTCGCATTTGAATTAGCTTTAGATTCTCTAGCCTCACTAAAATCAAATGGACAATTGCTTTATACCTTCTCAGATGAAAATATAGAAAGATACAAAAAACTAACTGCCTTTCCAAATTCACAACTTATAAAACTCCCAATTAATTTAGATAAGAGAGAAAAATATGCATTTACTTTAACTAAATTTACTTAACGGTAAATAAATCTCTATCATCAACATCAAAAATTTCTAATCTAACTCCACAATCAAGCCATCCGTGAGCATAGTTAAGTGCAGCAAAAGCATTCACAAAATCTCCTCTCTCTTCAAAATGATGTGCATCACTAACATAATTAGAAACCATTTCAATTATTTCTTTAGCTTCACTTTCTTTTCCTTTAATAATTTTTTTCTTAACAGTTTCTAAAGCACTTTCAGTTAATCTGAAATATTTTTTAATTTTCTCTCTAGTTATTTTATCTTGCATATATTATCTAGAAAAATTTATTTTTAAATTATCTTAATATTTTATAAAGTGGAGATTTTTTGTAATAACAAATTTTGAACCTATCATATCATTTACAATAGAGTTAATATAGAAATTATCTACAGCAGCTCTAAATACTCCTTCCATTAAAGGAATTTTTACTCTTGCAGCAATTTCTTCTAGTACTTCAATTATTTCATCTTTATTCAAAATTATCTGGGTAAATTGTCTTCTTCCCATTCTAATAATTACAACTGGCTTTTCAGGACCAGGACATTCAATTGCTGAAATTGATGAGTCATTAAGAAGAGGATCAATCTTTCCATATCCACTTACAGGTTTAAAGTAAATCTCTTTTTCAGAAAGATTATTTTTAGGAATTATTTGTTTAATTTGTGGAGGATTATTAGGCATAGAAGGAAGTGTTAAATTTGGATTTGAAATAAACTTTTTGATTCTAGGCATCGGAGTAAAATTAACTTGTTCTATATTTTTAACCGAAATAGATTTATTCATAATTGATTTTTCTATAGTCTCTTTAGATATCTTTGGAACTAAATCTGCATGTATCATCTGTCTTAGAGGTAAAAATAATCCTTTCTTTTGTCTAATAGACATTAAAACAAGATTGGTAAATTCTCTAATGTGTGGGGGAACAGCAATCAAAGAGGCAGTTTCTTCATAGTAATTCATATGCTAGGAAGAGGTCTTGGTCTAAGTCTAGGTTGAGAAGAATCAGCCTCTCTTTGAACTTCTGGTTCTTTAGTTTTTTCAGAGGAAACAGGAACTTGAAGATTTTGAGGAGGCTGACTGGGTGCATAACCTTCAGATCCACTTCTAAGTTTAGCTTCCATCAAAACAAGACCCTTTGCTATTGTTTTATTCTGATCAAGCAAAGAATTAATCTTTCTAAGCATGTCTTCGTTGTCTGTCTTTCCAGTTAGAGCATAATTCTTAGCGGCTTCTTCATAAACTAAAAGCAGTTTAGAGAGATTATCAGATAATGCCCCAAATTTTATTGATAAATTAGTCATAGCATGCTGAAGACCAACAAAATTTTCAATTAATAATTCTTCCCTTTCTGTTGCATTCATTCTTTTAACATTGCTAGAATAATTTTTAGGTCTTAAAGAAATTCTTTTTGAAGGTGCCTTTTTTCTTGTGGAAGAAGATCTCTTTTTTTCGCTTAAATTGTTAGATCTTCTAGAATTTTCTTCACTAGCTGTTTCATTAACAGTTTTATTAATCACCTTTTTTACCATAACTAAGTTAAGAATATCTTATTTATAAATGTTTTCTGACGATATCGTTAATAATCATCTCTTTTTTTGTTAACATATATAATTATTCCAATTAATATTCCAATCAGAACTAATGAAATAATTATAATTAAAATAATCCCAATCAATTCAAGACCTTTTTTTTCATATACACATGTTATTTTTTCATTAGGTTTTCCAGAATTTGTTCCACAGGAATTAGTATCTATGCATACTCTTGTTTGTGTTTGATTTTTAGGACATTCTTCTGGTGACCAACTAGTACAGCTCCAATTTGTTGAACAAGAAACTATACATGTCCTAAATTCAACAGGTTTATTAGAATTAATCCCACAAAAGTTTGAATCAGTACATGTTCTTTGTTGAAGACCTGATTCGCAGTCAGACCAATCAGTACAATCCCAATTAGGCTGACATGAGTTTGCAATTTCTTTTACTGCCGAGTTATTAATACCTGAAATTTTAAACTGATTTCCAATAATGCTACAAATTATTGAACCAGAAGTTCTTGGGCAAGAAACAATTGATTCATCAGTTAAATTACATCCAATACTAATATTTGAGATAGTGTTTATATGCGAGTTCTTTACACAAACAGAATTTGAAGAATTAACTAGTTTGTCAACATAAACTATTTTTGGTACATTTATCCCATTGACAATTAAATATCCAATACTTGAAGAAAGGCTTTGTCTAAAAATTTGCATTCCTGAAAAATTAAGTTTTTTAGAAAAGTCCCAATCAAATTCTATTAGGGTTTTATTATTGTGAGTAATGTTTACTTTTTGGCTTCCAGAATAATTTTCAGTTTCATTATATGAAGATCCATTTATCTTAAAGTTTAGATTAACATTTGCTTTTTGTACACTTTCCTGAGTATTATTTGGTTCAATTTTGATTGAAGATCCAGTAACATAGAATATGGCGCTAACAGATATATTGGAATAAACTATACCACTGTAACCTTCTAAGTTTCCATTACTTGTAGTTCTATTTAAAGATAAATTGTATGAATGAAGTGTTGTAAGTCCATTAAATAGGCTAGAATTTGCAGTTGGTGCTGTGACTTCTCCAAGATTATTTTCATTCATGTTAAAAGAAGAGTCTATTTTGTACAGGAAATTTAGTTCATTTTTTGCAAAGGTTTTATTTGATAGAGTTAATTGTCTTAATTTAGTCTCGTTAGAAGGAAGAAGCATATCAAAAATAAGTAGGATGCTACTAAATTCATCATTTAATACCGCTTGCGTTCCTGATAGATTAGTTATATTTATTTTTGCATTTTGAAATTCAGTTACTTTAGCAAATAAAATGCTGGATTTATAGCCTTGATTCTGAGTATAATTATCATTAAATCCATACATTATAAAGACTACATTACTTTTATTTTTTATTGCATAGAAACGATTACATCCAATAGATTCACTTGTGTCATTAAATACATACACTATGTCTCCAGATTCTTCTTTAAATATTGAGTCCCATGTGGCTTTAATTTGAGTTTCAGAACAATCCAGTGGAGAATAAATAGTATTTCCGGTGATTGTGTCTGGTCTATTTTGAATAATATAAGATGAGATCATTAAAAATCCTATAATTATCGCAATAAAATAATAATCTTTCTTACCTTTTTTCATTATAGATTAATAATTTTTTAACTTATAAACTTATTTAATAGAAATGGGCGCAGGAGGAATCTAACCCCCGCCTCTCGGGCTGGAGCCGAGTAGACTAACATTATCCTATGCACCCTAAACTTAACTAGAATATGCTGTTTTTAAATTTACTTAAAACCTAAACCATTTTTTTCATTTCTTCAATTTCTTGTTCACTAATAGAAGTTCCCTTATACTTTACTCCATAAAGCAAGGCTTCCAATGTTTGTTTATCTTTTTTAAGAGGAATTAATCCTTTCTTAAAAGCAACAAATAAAAGTTCACTTGATCTAATAAATCTAAATTTTCTAAAGAATTTAAGTGACTCCGGATTAGCTTGCAGGGATGTGTGAAGTTTTTTCTCCATCATTTTTTCCAAATTTTTTGGAGCTTCACCAATTAATCTTGTAGTTCTTTCATCTATAACAATTACTGAGTCACAGCTACATAAATTAGCAAAAGCAAGACAAGAAGCTTCACCTTCATGAATCAAGTTTATTTTCTCTCCGGAATTTAGAGATCTTAAAGAAGAATTTGCAATTTTAAGAATCCTTTTAGTTTCTATATCTAACTTCTGAGCAGAAACAATTTCATAACAGTGTCTAAAAATTCCTTTATCTAATAATTGTTTTACCTGAAGAGCTTCTAATTTATACTTATTAATCTTCATAGGTCTGTCAATTACTTCATGTTTAACTCCTGGGGTAATAACAAATTCTCCATCAAATTTTTCTTTTAATCTTTCAATAACATTTAATAGTCCGTTCATTGTAAGAGAGATTATTGGACCAGCATCAAATATTAAATATTTCATCTAAAAACATCTTCTGCGATTTTAATTCTCTTTGAAACAGGAAGGCTAATTGATATGTTAGAATTATTTATTGATGACTGTCCAATATAAGTTGACAAATCCCAAAGACTCACTCCCAACAGTTCAGCAGTTTGTTTTGAAGAAAGACCATGTTCGTAAAGTCTAAAGGCCTTATTAATTTCCGCTTTTCTAAAAACATCTTTAATATATTCTTTTAAATTTCCGGATAATTTATTTAAACAGTTCCTAATGTTCCCCAGATGGTTTCTAGCAGAATCAACATCATTTTTTTCTAAATTAATAATAGCATGATCTAAATTCTTGATGGCTGTAGAATAAAATTGATCCCAGCCCTCCATATCTCTATAATGAGATCTTTCCATAACTTTTCCAAGTGAATACACTAAAACAGCAACTATAATATTATCTGGATCTTGAGAAATTGTTGCTGTATGGATTGTCTGATCTGAGAGAATTTTAAGTTCATTAGTATTTTCTTCTTGAATAAATTTTCTTGTTTCTTTTAAAATTCTGAGAATATTATCTACCTCTTTCATAAATTTATCAAGAAGCAAGATTATATAAAACTAACCTAATTATTACTAATATGAAGATACTGCTTGATGCAAACTTTGTAATAACTTGTGCTAAACAAAAAATAGATTTTGAGACAATAGCAAATGAATTAATTGATGGTTATTTGGTCTGGCTAGTTCCAAAAGAGGTTTTGGAAGAAATAAATAATCTTAGCGACAAAGATTTATTAAAATTAAGTCTAGAAATTTTGCAACACTTAGATCCAAAAATAATTGAACTTCCAGGCAAAAATCCTAATGTTGATGAAAAAATATCTAGATATATCAAAGGGGAGGAGATTATTTTAGCAACATTGGATAAAGGACTTTGTGATAGAGTAAGTAATCAAATTTTGACTATTAAGGGAAAGAAAAGCCTTACTTTGATATAGCAATAAGCTTTATAAACCAAATTTTTCTAACTCTCTTGTATGTTTTATGAAGTTTTAGTAACTGACCATGTAAGAGTAGAACCAAGTAAATTTGGTTTGGATACAGATGAAGCTGTTAGGTTACAATTAGAGGAGTCTTATACTGGTTTTCGAGACAAAGATATTGGAACTGTAGTTGCTGTTTTAGATATTCTAGAAGTAAAAGAAGGTATAATAATACCGGGCGATGGTGCAGCTTATTATGAATCAACATTCAAACTAATAGTTTTTAGGCCAGAACTTCAAGAGGTAGTTTATGGTGAAATTGATGAAATAACTAATTTTGGGGCTTTCATTAATATGGGAGTTATTAGAGGAATGATTCATATTTCTCAAACAATGGACGATTTTGTTTCATTCTCAGATACAGGAGTTTTAGCTGGAAAAGATGGTAAGAAAGTTTTGGCTAAAGGGGACAAATGCATTGCAAGGGTAGTAGCAATATCCTACAAAGGGGAAGAACCAAAAATAGGTCTTACCATGAGACAGCCTGGACTTGGAAAATTGGAATGGGTAAAAGCTGAAAAAGAAAAAAATAAAAAAGAACAAGTTAAAGTAGCAAAAACAGAAGCAAAAGCTCCTAAGAAAAAATAATGGCAACAAAAGAAAAATCATGTTTAAACTGTAAGACTATCTACTTAGGTGATAAATGTCCAAATTGTGGAGAAACGCCTGCAAGTGATTCTTTTAAGGGGAGAATTCATATCTTCAATAATGAAAAGTCAGAAATGGCTTATAATATGAACATCAACAGTAATGGAGAGTTTGCTATAAAATCAAAATAAAATGAAATCTAAAATAATTAAACAAGAAAAGAATCCTCATTTATCCAGAGAAGAGTTTTTAATTCAAATAAATTCTGACATAACTCCTAGTTTTGAAGAAGTAAAAAAAAATTTGGGTCTTGATGAAAAATTAACTGTTGTAAAAAAAGTAAATACTCGTTTTGGAGAAAAAACTTCTTTTGCAGAGGTATTTGTATATAATTCAAAAGAATCAAAAGATTCTATAGAAGTTATCCCTAAAAAAGTTAGAAAAAAAATGGCTGAAGAAGATAAGAAAAGGTTAGAGGCAGAAAGAAAAGTTGTTGCTGAAGCAAAAAAAACAGAAGTTAAACAAGAATAATGAAATTAAATCAAGACGGAGTTTTGGAAGAGAAGTTTTTCTACTTGTGAAAAATTTCTTTTTTCTAAAAAGAAAGAAACCATGGCTATAAAATCAAAAATTAAAGGAAAAAAGAAGCATAAGAACAAACCAACAAGTAGGAAATATAAGAAGTATAAAATTCAAGGAGATAAAATCATAAGAGAAAAAAGTTGTCCAAGATGTGGTCCCGGAATTTTTTTATCAGTAGGTCAAAACAGGGCTTATTGTGGTCGATGTCATTTTACTGAATTTGAAAAAAGGGACACTGAACAAAAATAGAATAAAGATAAGAAGAGCAAGAGAAGAAGTGATATTATCATTGCCTTAAACATATTGTTTATCTTAGGTCTTATATGATAATTATTTACAAAGTAAATTATAACCCTAGGAGATGCGATAAAGCGTTCAATTAGATGCCTTAT
>Ga0209541_10003882_pt1 | contig 27040 bp, 22 predicted proteins | sample RifCSPlowO2_01_FD_184027 | JGI IMG/M metagenome (GOLD analysis project Ga0209541, IMG submission 184027) | Groundwater microbial communities from Rifle, Colorado - Rifle CSP2_plank lowO2_0.1 (SPAdes) (version 2) | ecosystem: Environmental > Aquatic > Deep subsurface > Groundwater | place... | reverse complement strand
GGCCAAAGCGGCCAAGGATTCAGTGCTTCGTAAAGGCGCGCTTGAGGGCATGACCTTGCCGGGGAAACTGGCGGACTGCCAGAGTAAAGATGCATCAGAGTCCGAGCTATTTCTAGTAGAGGGGGACTCAGCAGGGGGCTCGGCTAAACAGGGGCGCGACCGTCGTACGCAGGCCATATTGCCACTGCGCGGTAAAATACTGAACGTTGAACGTGCGCGTATAGACAAAATGCTTGCTTCCAAAGAAGTGAAGTCGCTCGTGATTGCGCTCGGCACTTCTATTGGGGACACTTTTGATTTAGAAAAAATTCGCTATCATAAAATAATCATTGCGACTGATGCGGACGTGGATGGATCGCACATTCGCACACTTCTCCTCACTCTTTTCTACCGCTACTTCCGACACGTTATTGAAGCCGGGTATATTTATATCGCTCAGCCGCCACTTTACAAAATAAAAAAAGGGAAAGAAATATCTTATGCGTACAATGATGCTGACAAAATGAAAATTGTCGGCAAAAATGCGGATGTGAGTGAGATACAGGAGGTAGAAGAAGCACCCGAAGAGGAGGGAGAGGTCCGACCAGAGTCGGACTCCGACAGCGGGTCGGAGAAGAAATCCACAAAAATACACATTCAGCGCTTCAAAGGTCTCGGAGAAATGAATCCGGAAGAACTCTGGGAGACGACTATGGATCCAAAAAATCGCGTGCTTAAAAAAGTAGATATCGAAGACGCCGAAGAAGCAAATAAAATCTTTGACATCCTCATGGGCTCCGAAGTTCCTCCGCGCAAGTCATTCATCCAGTCCAATGCCAAGTTAGCGGAGATTGATATCTAATTCATGGAAGATACGCCTGGACAAAATATTGAGCACAAAGATTGGGAAAAATTTATTCCGCTAGATAAATCTTGGATTATTCGCATGGGCGTGTTAGATTTGGTCAATGGCCGCAACGACATTAAAGATTTCTTAGACCAACAAACTGACCTCGGGGACGATCTTCTAGCTTTGAAAAGGGTCGTGGCCGTATGGAATACAGATGAACCGATAGACGTTGGTGAGTCCGGAACCCTATATAGAATTTTGCAATTCATATCCTGGAAAATGGGTCGTGATAAAAAATTCATAACAAGAGGCACTCTTACAGAAAGAGTAAAAAATATGCCCAATAACCCTAATATAGTTAATTTGAATTTACGAGAATTACGGGCATTACCTGATGACACCTCCCAACGAGTGACCGCCGCGTTACTTTCAGGAAGCGAAGAACCAATTCCAGAAAATATTGATTACGAAGTAAAAATAACTACCGTAGAGGCATTAAAACATTGGAAAAAACAGAGAGAAGGTGGGCTAGTATGGCAAGCCAAGTATGATGAGACGTTACAAAATCAAGCCAAGGCCTTTTTAGAACTTCAAAGCGGAATAAAAGCATCTTTTATTCCTGTACACTCAGAAGATTATTGTTTCGCTAGAGTATTTGGCTATATGACTAAAGAAGAAGGAAAAGTGAAATGGTCTAAACTTCAAGGACACGAAACTCCCCGTTTAGACGAGATGGAAAAAGTAATAGTTCAAGCGGAAGCTGACGAACCGATTGATTCTAGAGATCATCGAGTGGTACAGGCAATGGCCATGTGGGGAGTGGTGAATAAAAAGGAATTAAATTTTACCCCAGACGCTCGGAAAGCCGTAAATAAAAGCTGGCCACAATTTTGGGAATTTTTAAAAGAACAAACAAAAGTGATTTGATTTATAAGTTAACATATGTTAACCTATATATATGTTGAAAAATAAGCCTATTTTAGAAAAAGACAACAAAAGATATTTTTCTGCCCCAGAAATAGCCAAATTGCTCGGCGTTTCGCGTACCGCTATTTTTAAGAAGATTAAGTCCGGCCAAATACATGCCGAAAAGATTGGCAGAAACTATATAATTCCCAGAGAAGAATATGCAACTATCTTGGGTATTTTTGTTCCCGACAGAAGAAAGAAAGACATAGAAAATACAGTTGACCGTGTTGTAAAGAAATATGGCGATGCATTACGTAAACTTGGTAAGGAATAATAAAATTATATGGCGCGTCAAACCATTAAACGCATTGGTCTTGCAGATGTAGAATATATTGCCTTTCAACTTGCTAAAAAGTTCATGGAATGGAATGAACCGATCCCGGATTTTGAAACACGCTTCCCAGATAAATTAGAAAGTTGCATTGAAACACCATTCCAAACTTTTGACAGGAGGAGTTTATACCAAGGGCTTATACAGAAGTCAGCAATACTTTTTTATTTAATGGTAAAAAACCATCCATTCCAGAATGGTAATAAAAGAATAGCAGTTACAACCCTCATATTCTTTCTTGTGCAAAATGGCAAGTGGCTGTCTATATCTAATCAAGATATTTACGAATTTGCCTGTGAAGTTACTGAAAGCAAGCCAGAAGAAATGGCTAATATTATGAAAGCAATCAATTTATTTATTGAAAATAATATAGAAGATTATGATCCAGACAAATAATAAAAAATGAAACCAAAACTTTTTATTGTTACGGGGGCGGATTTTAAGTTTAAGGATTTATCCTATAAACTCAGTGAATTTTTTAATTGCGAGCGGAAAAATTGGGATGAACCGGAAATTCAGGGGAGCCCGGAAGAGATAATAAAGCACAAGCTTAAAAGCGCTTACGATAAATTCAAATATCCAGTGCTGGTAGATGATGTCTCAGTATCCTTCGAAGCGCTAAATGGCTTCCCGGGCCCATACATGAAGGATTTTTTTAATGTTATGACTCCGTACGAGATGGGAAATAAATTTGCTGGCTCGCGCATAAGCGCTACCTGCCGGCTTGGACTCTGCCATGGGGAGGGAGATATTACTCTCGCGGAGGGTACTTATTATGGAAATATTTTTGCTCCAAAAGATAACAAGCATAAAGGTAGATGGTTTGAATTATTTGTGGAGCTGGATGGCACAAACAAACCCATGCTCGAACTCTCAGACGAAGAGAGAAATAAGTTTTCACATCGTGGCAAAGCAATAAGAAATCTCTTAGAGATACTGAAAAAAGAAAGTAAATAAATTATTATTTAATTACTTTTCCCCCACATCACGTCCTCTTAACCTATCATATATGATAACTTAAGAAAATAGGAGTACGAATATGGTTTATTTATATAAAAATTTCCACCTACCTCTTCCGGCGCGGGGAGGCAATCTTGCCCTTAAAATTTTCTCTAAAATTCTCCAGATATCTTTGTTTTCTTCCCTGATTGCCTTTAGAAGTGAGGAGTACTTACCAATATCGTATTTGAGTGACATTCTAAAAATAGTAGCTGGGCTCATATAAAGAGCCTCGGCAATATACGAGGCGGGAACGTCTTTTGATAAAAGATAGATGACTGCGAATCTTTTCGCGAGCATTATTTTCTCAGTGCGAGTTAGAAAGTCATTTAAGAAAATTTTTACCCAAGATTTCCTAGCTGACTTCTCAAGGGCAACACTAAATTCATTATAAAGTTTTTGCAAATGTTCTTTTTTAAGCTTTTTGGACGATATGTGTGGCATTTAATTTTTATTTATTAGTATATCATATATGATAGTGTAATGAAAATGAAAATGGGGAGAGTAAACTATTTATTTTCCAGTTCTTTAGGCCTGCTTGGCACTACTAAGCCGGCGACTAAGTACGCTATGACAGCTGGGACAAAAGCTGTGAGGATAGCGAGCAGAAGGTAAGCCAATCGGAGCAGGGTAGGGTCCATGTTAAAATATTCTCCTACTCCGCCGATAACCCCGAAGAAAATTTTATTTGTATTACTTTTATATAATCTTTTCATGGGTTTATTTTTTATTCTTTATTTCCTCCAAGAGTTTTTTCAGTAACTCTTCTTTTGACATTTGGCCGAGCTGGCCAGAGTCGCGGGATTCTAGGGTAACGTTTTTTGCTTCCACTTCTTTGTCGCCGATTACGACCCAGTAAAATGTTTTATTTGTTTTAGCGTCGCGAACTTTTTTGCCAAGGTTTTCATCACTGTCGTCCAATTCCACCCGAATATTATTTTCCATCAGCATTTCAAAAACTTCCTTGGCGTATGCATTATGATTCGTGCGGACCGGTATGATTTTCACCTGTATTGGAGAGAGCCACAGAGGGAAGGCGCCAACGTATTTCTCTATTAGGAGGGCCACGATGCGTTCTATGGCGCCGATGGAGGAACGGTGTACCACAAAGGCCAAGTGTTCTTTGCTGTCTTCTCCGATATAATTTAAATTAAATTTTCCCGGCATGCAGAAGTCGTACTGCACGGTGAAAGCGGTATCTTCTTTGCCATTGGCATTTTTCATTTGGATATCTATCTTTGGTCCGTAGAAAGCCGCTTCGTCTTTAGCTTCCTCGAATTTAGAACCTCTTTTTTTCATCAGTTTACGCAAGAGGTCTTCACCCTTTTCCCACGCTCCATCGTTCTTAAAATATTTTTCTGTATTTTTTCTGTCACCCAAAGAGAGGCGGTATCGGTAATCCACGTCAAGCTTTAAGTTAAACACGGAAGTTACATACTCAATGAGGTCGAGAGCTTTACCGATTTCTTCAACTGCTTGTTCCTCAGTGGCACAAATTATATGAGCGTCTGACAGACAGAAAGTGCGAACCCGTTGCAGACCCATGAGTTCTCCGGACTGTTCATAACGGTAAAGTTGAGCAAGCTCAGCGATGCGAATGGGAAGTTCTCTATAACTATGTGGTTTTGAAAGGTAGAGTTCAAAGTGGTGTGGACAGGTCATTGGGCGCAACATAAACTCCTCGTCCTCAACAATAATCGGGGCATACATGGAGTCCTTGTAATGCGGGTAATGCCCGGACTTTTTGTATAAATCAAGCTTGGCGATATCGGGCGTACGAACATGCAGGTATCCCCGGCGAATCTCTTCATCCACGATAAAACGCTCAAGTTCTCGGCGGATAGTTGCACCCTTGGGAAGCCAAAGAGGCAGACCCTTGCCCACCACATCGCTAAAGGTAAAAAGCTCCAATTCTCTACCGATTCTCTTATGGTCTCGAGCATCGTCTTTTTTGTCGTCTTTTTCCATGTGTCAATGATAACATTTTTTATATTTTTTGCCAGCCGTTATTTTCTTTTTGTTTGCTTTTCGGCCTTAATGTGTTAGGATAGACCACATTATGGTAGTACGAATGAGGAGCACAAAATCGCATACGAAAAACAGACGCTCACACCACGCGCTCGCTAGCACCAATTTCGTTAAGTGCGAAAACTGCAAGGAATTAAAGAGGAATCACACAGTGTGCGCTTCCTGCGGATTTTATCGCGGGATGAAGGTAGTGGATTTAGTGAAGAAAGCCGAAAAGAAGCAAAAGAAAGAGAAGGCAAAGCAGGCCCAGGCAAAATAGTTCTTGTTTTTTGAAACTTATGGCAAACAGGCACCTTTCCAGATCAATAGTACTTCAGACCCTTTTTGAGTGGGACTTCTTGTCCCCTGAAAAATCCGAAAATGATTCCGTGGATGAAAAAATTAAAGAGATTCTCTCTAGAAATCTTAAAGAATTTGCCCCCGGACTAGAGGACGACAATTTTGTATTTTTGCTCACCGAGCAGATATTAAAGAAACGAAGCGTGGTGGATGAAATCATAGAAAAAGCCGCGCCGGACTGGCCCTTAGATAAAATTTCTGTAGTAGATAGAAATATTTTGCGCATAGGGCTGACCGAGCTCCTCTTCGGCGACAGGACCCAAGTACCTCCGAAAGTGGCTATCAATGAAGCCATAGAGTTGGCCAAAACATTTGGCGGGGAAAACTCCGGCAAATTTGTGAACGGCGTATTGGGCGCGGTTTATAAAGAAATTGGCGAGCCCGGCAAAGACGAAGTAAGCAAGAAGAAAAAAGAAAAGAGAGACGAGGGACCAGTGGATACCAGTAAATTACCAGTGGAGAAAAAGGGCGGGGCATTGGTTTATGCCAGAGTAGACAATGATGTTTACTTTGCCTTAGTGCATGATGTGTTCGGATACTGGACGTTATCAAAAGGTAGTATTGAAAACGGGGAAGAAGAAGAAGCAACAATAAGAGAGATAAAAGAAGAAATAGGTCTAGATATAAAAATAAAAGAAAAACTGGGAGAGAATCAATACGTGGCTTCGCATCCAGAGAAGGGTAAAATTTTGAAAAAGGTCTCGTATTTTCTGGCCGAGACCGAATACCAAAAGTTAAATCTTGAGGTCTCAGGCGGCTTGGACGACGCTAGGTGGTTTAAATTGAAAGAAATTCCGGACTTACATATTTACAATGACATTATTCCGCTTATTACTAAAGCTATTGAAATTATTAGTTCCGACCAAAGTCGAAATCCCGACATAGGTCGGGACAAAAAATAAATATATGATCAACTTTGCGGACTTTGAGAAAAAGACCAAAATAATTTTTAAGGACAAGAACTTGCTCCGACAGGCCTTTATTCATCGTTCTTATATAAATGAAAATCCTAGTGAAGGGCTGTCACACAACGAGCGCTTGGAATTCTTGGGTGATGCGGTGCTGGAACTCATCGTTACTGATTTCCTTTATAAAAAATATCCTAATTATACAGAGGGAGACCTGACGGCTGTCCGGAGCGCCCTAGTGAACGCGGTGATAATTTCTGAAATTGCTTCCAAAATAGGCCTAAATGACTATTTATTATTATCCAAGGGCGAGGCCAAGGACAACGGTAAAGCGCGGCAATATATTCTGGCCAACACCTACGAAGCATATGTGGGAGCTATTTATTTAGATCAGAGTTACGAAGTGGCGAATAAATTTGTTACGGCGTCATTGCTCGGAGAGACCGAAGAGATAGTGAATAAGAAACTCTGGCGCGACGCGAAAAGTTTGGTACAGGAAAAAGCGCAAGAATTCGCCCTGGTTACACCCGCTTATAAGGTCTTAAATGAATCGGGCCCGGACCATGATAAGCATTTTACGGTTGGAATTTTATTTGGAAATACAATGATTGCTGAAGGTAAAGGTAAAAGCAAGCAGGAGGCCGAGCAGAAAGCAGCGGAGGCGGCATTAAAAGTAAAAAACTGGCTGGAATAATTAAACAATATGCGACTGAAAAGCATCGAACTCAATGGTTTTAAGTCCTTTTCTAAAAAAACGGTTCTGGAATTCACTCATCCCATCGTCTGCATTGTGGGGCCCAATGGTTCCGGGAAATCAAACGTAGTGGAGGCGATCCGTTATGTTTTAGGTGAGCAGTCCATGAAGTCCATGCGTGGAAAGGCCGGAACCGATTTAATTTTCAAAGGATCTAAGCAATTGCCGAAAGGAAACAGAGCAAGTGTGGCAATTTATTTTGATAACTCGGATAAAATTTTCAAACTAACGAACGATGGGGGAGAAGACATAAATTTAAATTACGATACCATTTCAATTGCTCGAGAGGTTTATACCGATGGGCTCAATAAATATATCTTAAACGGTTCGGAAGTACGACTCAAAGACATAAACAACCTTTTGGCCTCAGTAAACGTGGGCTCTTCCGGGCACCACATCATCTCTCAGGGCGAAGCGGATAGAATCTTAAATGCATCGCCCAAGGATAGAAAAGAAATGATAGAAGACGCGCTCGGACTCAAAATTTATCAATATAAAATAAAGGAGTCCGAGCGTAAGCTGGAGCGAACCCGCGAAAACATGAAAGAAGTTGTGCTCTTGCGCAGGGAGAATGCCCCACACCTTAAATTCCTAGAGAGGCAAGTAGAAAAATTTGAAAAGGCCAAGAAGATGAGCGCCGAGCTCGCTATTTTATACCGCGAGTATTTGAAAAAAGAAAGCATATTTCTTGAAAATGAAAAAAGTCATTTAGCCAAAGAAAAAAGCAAAATACTAAATGAGCTAAAAGGTATTGATGCCAAAATTTCCGATATTCCGGATGAAACCTCCAGGACAGGCAATAAAAAAATCGAGGAGCTTCGTGAGGTGGAAGAAAAAGTAAATGAAATTCGAAATGAAAAGAACGAGAAGGGACGCCAACTAGGGCGGATTGAAGGCATACTGGAAGCGAAAGAAAATAAGGTTAAAATTGCCGGCCGCTGTCCGCTCTGCGGGAATGAAATAAAAGAGATGCATCCGGAACAGATAGAAAAAAGGCAGAATGAAGAAAAAGAACTACAGGCACTAAAGAATTCGCACACCAGTATTTTAGCTGAAATGAAAAATTTGGAAGCTGCCGAGAAAAAGGGGGTTCAGTCAATTGAAACACTCAAGCAGGCAATCAATAAAGAAATGGAGTCGCTTCGTGATAAAGAGCGGGAGAAATTTGCCTGGAAGGTGAAATACCAGGAACTCTCTTCAAATTTAGAGCTCATAAATATTAAAGAAGCCAACGTGTCAAAAGGGGAGGAAACATTTCAAAATGAAGTCCGAGAAGGACGAGCACTTATTGGCGAGGAAATTCTTTCTTATAAAACTTTTTCCGCCCAAGACGGATCCGTCCCTGGCGGGCAGGTATTGATCAATCCAGAAGAACAAGAGGAATTAAGGAAAAAAATAGAACGCATTAAAATAAAATTAGAAGATGCGGGGGTAGGCGGGGGAAGCGAAATATTAAAAGAATTCAATGAGGTCTCGGAGCGGGATAAATTTTTAACCAAAGAAATGGAAGATCTGGCGGAGAGCGTCAAATCGCTGGAAAAAATCATGGCTGACTTGAAAGAGAAAGTAGATGTTGAATTCAAGGAAGGTATTAAGAAAATAAATATAGAGTTTAAGGAATTTTTCACCCTAATGTTCGGAGGAGGTTCAGGATCCCTCTCGGTAATAGTTGAAAATAAAAAGAAAAAAAGAGATGAAGCTATGGAAGAAGAGGGCGAAGTGCCTTTTGAAGAAGATGAAACCACTCCAGAGCAGGGGATAGATATAAATGTTTCGCTTCCGCACAAAAAAGTTAAAGAATTGCAGGCGCTATCCGGCGGGGAGCGGTCGCTTACTTCTATCGCGCTCCTCTTTGCCATGTCGCAGGTAAACCCGCCGCCGTTTTTGGTGCTCGACGAGACGGATGCGGCGCTGGACGAAGCCAACTCGCGCAAATACGGCGATATGCTAGAAAAACTCTCCAAACATTCACAGCTCGTTGTGGTGACGCATAACCGCGAGACCATGTCTCGCGCAAGCATGCTCTATGGTGTTACTATCGGTTTCGACTCTGCCTCCAAACTTCTCTCCGTAAAATTCGACGAAGCCGTCGCTATTGCGAAATAAGGAATTATATACGCTATCCACAGTTATTATTTATACATAATCTATGTTGTTAAATTTAGCATATGCACAAAATAACAACACTGGTCATAGGCCGAAGTGGTATCTTATTTTTCTATCGTCAGAAAGTTCATTCACTCCTAATATCTCTACATACTTACGAACTCCGAAAAAGTCAGCAACAAACACCACTTCTCCTTCACAGGGATAAGGATAAATCCAAACACTTTTTTGAAATTGAAAAAATCCCAAATCCTTAAGCTTCCACCTGAAAGCATTTCTAGCTTTTTTGAATCTTATAGGAAGATCATACATCACTAAACGCCACTTACCATCCCAGTTTCTAGCTTTCTTTATTTCAATATCGTCTATGACAATATGACGCAATCGATTCTCGCCTTTAGTAGTGAGCGAGTAAATGTCACGGTTTTTATTCTTTTTTATGAACTTGTAACGTCTAAGACCACTAAACGCTTGTGTCACCTTTCTTTTATTATAGAGGTCAGGCGATAGTTTTTCACCCAAGGCGACAGAGAATAGGAGAGTTTTTGTTAAATCTAAACCTTTACTTCCTGAATCAATAAATCTTTTGAATTTTACTATATGCTTTCTTTCAACCATATGTTGTTAATTCTAGCATATGCATAATTTAACAACAAATTTTTTATTCTACAATCTATCCTTAAACGAGTTTGCCGGCGGACACGCCCCTACGGAATCAATGTCTCTGCGAATTTTAGTTTCTCCTCCTTGCCTTTAATTATTGTATCTGGCTGGAAGACCCTATTTAACTTTAAAATATTTTTTGTGACGGAAATACTGCCATCCCTCCATAACTTCAACCCCAGCATTAGCCCCTGCATGGTGTCCTCGCTAAATCCTTGATCAAAAATAAAATTACCAAGCGAATAAATGATATAGCCCACGCACGAACTTTGAGTGCAATCTTTTGAGCTATAGACCTCGGTATCCTGCATCACATGCGGGTGATGGCCCACTACAATTTTCGCGCCGTTGTCTATGGCCCGATGAGCCAAAGATTCCTGTCTATCATCATGTTCGGTCTGATATTCTTCGCCAAAATGAAACGATACCACTAAATAGTCCACTTGCCGTGAAGCATTTTGAATTATTTCTTCAAAACGCGGATTGCTGGCAAGCAGGATTCCCGCCTGACCCTCTTTGGCTCTCATCCAGTCCGGCCCTTGGTCGGAAAATCCAATGAAGCCGATTTTCATTCCATACTTTTCAATAATCTGTGGCCTTTCTGCCTCATCGCTAGTTATTCCTCCACCCGTATAGAGTATTTCATTTTCCTGCAAACGCGCCAGAGTATCAACATAGGCCTCATGACCGAAATCGCCAATGTGGTTGTTGGCAACGGATAAAATACTTATCCCTGCACCCCTGAGCGCGGGTAAGATAGAAGGGTCCATTCTAAAAGAATATAAATTTCTGCTGTCTTTACCCTTGTCGGACGCGGTGCCTTCTAAGTTGGCGAAAACAATGTCGGACTTTTTCAATGTTTCTAATCTTTCAAACAAAGCCGAATAGTCGCCAGCGAAATTTTTTATTACCGAATTTTTTACTCCCCGGTCAAGCATGATGTCTCCCAAGAAGGTGAAGGTCACAAAATCCGGATCTTTAATTTCTGGTATGCCGTTTTGTTGTTTAACCCAGGCGTTGTTAGCCCCCACTTCTCCGCCGTAATATATATATTTCTGCAAATATTTTACGATATTTTCCACATCTTTATAGCGATCTTTGCTCCCTAGAAGGGTAATAGCGAGCGATCTGTTTCCATTTTCGCCCAAGGGTAGTGAGAAAAGAGAGACGACGGTTTGTTTGGCGGGGTCGGTGTAGCCACTTTTTCCGCCCAAGTATCCTATTTCACGCAAAAATTGGTTGTTGCTTGACCAGTTATGACTTTTACTTGAATAACTTCTTGCGGTGGTAATTTGCAATAAGTCCCGTTTTTCTTTTTTTATGTATCCTACTAGTTTGAAAATATCGTAAACAGTTGACTGATTGTTCACGGATAATCCGCTGGGATCTTCATAGGAAGTCGCGGACATCCGCAATATTTCTGCTTCCCGGTTCATTTTTTCAATAAAAATGTCTCGTCCGAAATGTTCCGCCAATATTTCCGCGGCGTCGTTACTTGACTCTAACAGTAGGGGATAAAAGAGATCGCTTATTTTTACTTTTTCTCCCACACTAAAACTACCATTTCCGCCATAAGTGGAAAGCGCCTTTTTACTTACTAAAGCGACGTCTTCCGCATCGCTTATCTCCCGAGCCACCAACGCCGTCATGAGTTTGGTAACTGAAGCGATGGACATTCTTTGGTCTTTATTTTTTACTAGCACAATTTCTCCTGTATCCAGGTCGCCGACCAGGTACGAGAGCGCCGAGACATTTGGCCCGACATTTGAACCCTTATTGAAATAAAAATATTTAGGAGCTACTTCCGCTGCTACTCCAAGCGGCGCTTCACTCACGCTCGCCAACTGAAGAACTCCTTCTTCGTTATAGGCAATATTTTTTAATACAGAAGACCCCAGAAAAATGATAAAAACCAAGCTGGCAATAGTGAATATCGCCCCAACCGCCCATTTCATCTTAGTGCTTAAAGTGGATCTCATACTAAAACATAATCAATCGTTTTCCGTTCCAAATCAACTCCTTTTACTTTTATTTTAACACGATCGCCCAGACGATACCTCTTTTTCTTCTTTTGTCCGACCAACTCAAATTTCTTTTCATTGAAAATATAAAAATCATCATTCATATCGCGCACTCGCACCAGGCCCTCGCACTTCGTCTCCTTTTCTTCAACATACAGCCCCCATTCGGTTATGCCGCTGATAACCCCTGCGAAAGATGAACCCAAGCGTTTACTCATGTATTCTACTTGTTTATATTTTATCGAGGCCCGTTCTGCATCCGAGGCGCGCTTTTCCTGGTCTGATGCGCGCAAAGACATTTCTTCGTAAAGGTGAAACTTTTCCTGACTAATTTTTTTACCTTTTAAGTAATCATCTAGTAGACGGTGTACTATTATGTCCGGGTACCGTCTAATCGGGGAAGTGAAGTGGGTGTAATATGAAAAGGCGAGCCCATAGTGCCCGATATTTTTAGTAGAATAAATCGCTTTGGCCATGGAGCGGATGACGGCGCGATGCACTGTATCTTTCTCATCTTTGCCCTCCAGGCCCTCTAGCAGTTTGTTTATTTCATGAGATGGGATAAGTCCGTCTCTAAGAGTAATCTTGTATCCTAGCCCTCGCAAGAAAAAAGCCAGATCAGCCATTTTTTCTTTACTCGGCAAATCATGCACTCTATATATTGATACCCCTTCACTTTTCATTCCGCTTTTTACCCCCTTGATATTTTTCGGTGAAATTACTTCTGCTACTTTTTTATTCGCCAAAAGCATAAATTCCTCAATTAATCTATTTGAATCGCCTCGTTCTTTCTTGATTACTTTTAGCGGTGTTCCGTCGGAGTCCAATACAAATTGCACTTCTTCCTGATCCAGCGATATTGCGCCTTGAGCAAATCTCTCCTTGGTTAATTTCTTCGCTAAATTATTCAAAACCACAAGCTCTTTATGGAAGGGCGCGTTTGCTTTTTTTATTGAGTTCTCGGCCCCTTCATAAGTGAGTCGTTTTCGTGAATGGATTACTGTCTTCCCGAACCATTCACTTTTCACCTGTGCATTTTTATCTATAACAAAAACAGCGCTCATGGTGAGGCGATCTTGGTCGGGCATTAAGCTGCACAAATCGTTCGATAAAATTTCCGGCAACATGGGGATGGTTCGGTCCACCAAATATACCGAAGTTCCTCGCTCGCGCGCCTCCACGTCAATTCCACTGCCTATTTTCACATAGTGCGATACGTCCGCAATGTGAATTCCTATTTCGTAAAGTTCCCCTCCTTTTGAAGGAGGGGTGCCGTAGGCGGGGTGGTGCTTTTTACCACTCCCAGCCCCCTCCTTATTTAAGGAGGGGAGCTCACAGAAAGATATTGCGTCGTCAAAGTCCTTGGCGGTATCGGGATCAATAGTAAAAGTAAGAGTGCCTCTGAAATCCCGCCGACCCGCATAGTCCGACTCTTCAATTCCCAACGCTTTTATTTTTATCGCTTCTTCTTCTACTTGGGTGGGAAGTTTCGCGCCAAAACCCTTCTCGAGCGCGATGGACTCCATCTCTACGTTGTTGTCGCCGGGTCGGCCCAGGACCTTTTCTACTTTTCCTTCAGGCGCTTTGCGGGGATCTTTCCAGGAAACAATTTTTACAAAGACCTTGTCTCCGGCATTTGCTCCATTTAGCGCACTTTCCGGCACGATGATATCGGTGTACATTTTCGTATCATCTGGTTTGAAGAAAAATATATTATTTTCGAGCTCCAGGATCCCAACGAAGCTATCTTTAACCCTATTGATTATTCTTGAAACCTCAGCCGTTTGCCGCCCCTTTCCTTTTGGGTGTAGAACTATTTCTACCATGTCTCCGTGTAGAGCTGTATTCAAGTGCTTGAAATCAACTTCCGGATCCTGACCCTTGTTTTTATCCGCTCCGACTGCGACGTATCCTGTGCCTTTGGAGGAGATGGAGATAATGCCCGTTAATTTATTAGTTTGTTTGTCGGCTTTTTTCATTACTTTATAACTATAACATTTAATTTGCCTTTTTAATTTTTTATGTTAAACTCTTTTTACAATGTTAAAAATACGACTGCAAAGAATTGGCAGGAAAAACGACCCCTCATTTAGAGCCGTTTTGACTGATTCTAAAAACAGCACCAAGAGCGGCAAGTTTTTAGAAATACTCGGCACCTATAATCCAAAAGCGAAAGAGAAAGATAGGGAAACGCATTTTGAGACGGAGCGAATGAAATACTGGATGTCAAAAGGCGCTAAACTTTCCGATACCATGCACAATTTCCTGGTACGCCAGAAGGCCATAGAAGGGAAGTATATAAACGTCTTGCCAAAGAAAAAGCCGACCAAGAAAAGAAAGGAGTTGAAGGCGAAAAAATAACTTGCCCCGCCCCGGCGGGGTGAAGTATAATTCCCATAGGCAGTTATGTCGTGATACTGCAACGCTTAGAAGATTAAAAGATTAACAACGAAAATATATGCAAGACGCTGATAAGGTATTTCTAGAATATGTAGTGAAGGCCTTGGTGGACAGTCCGAATGATGTAAAGATTGATCGCACTGTCGACGAAATGGGGGTGCTTATTACGCTCACCGTGAATCCAGCCGATATGGGTAAGATTATCGGAAGAATGGGCAATACGGCGAAGGCCATCCGCACCCTGTTGCGCATTATTGGCATGAAGAACAGTGCCCGCGTGAATTTGAAAATAAACGAACCAGAAGGAAGCATGCGCCCGGAGAGAGTGGAGGGAGACAGATCAGCATCCTCTGCCCCCAGCTCGCTGAAGACCGTAGACCAAGCAATGGAGGACTTGAAAGGGATCTAAGTGCGTTTTCATATAATTACAATTTTCCCAGACATTTTTGATTCATACTTAAATGAGTCCATTATCGGGCGGGCGATAAAGAATAAACATATTTCTATAAAATTTTACAATCCACGGGATTTTATTAAAACACCCCAAAATAACTACAGACCCGTGGATGACAAACCCTATGGTGGTGGTCCGGGCATGGTAATGCGAGCCGAACCTATTTTGAAAGCAGTTGAATCTGTTCTATCAAAGCTAAAAGCTAAAAAGCTAGTTAAGCTAAAAACTATCATCTTTTCTCCCTCCGGCAAAAAGTTCACAACTCTTTACGCTAAACAAGCTGCAAAAAAATATACCGATATCATTCTAATTTCCGGACGATATGAAGGCATAGACGCCAGGGTGAAAAAAATATTTAAAGCGGAAGACATTTCAATAGGGGATTATGTGCTCACAGGCGGAGAACTTCCGGCTATGGTTCTCCTCGACTCTATTTCTCGCCAAATCCCAGGCGTCTTGGGGAAATATGAGTCCTTGGAAGAAGAAAGAGTGTCCTCTAGCGAGGTCTATACTAGGCCAGAAATTCTAAAATACACCCCTAGAGGACGGGGCAAGAAAACAAAAAATTATAAAGTTCCGAAAGTTTTGCTTTCCGGGAATCATAAAAAGATAGAGGAGTGGAAGCAGAGAAAATAAAAAATAATTTTGCTATAATTATATAAGGCAGGAGCGTGTTGGCCAATCGATCGGCCGGAGGACGTGCCAACGCTCTCCGGCCGTTTCTCTTTTTAATCCCCAGGAATACATTTATCACATTACCCAAGATTGACTACCAAAAGAGCGTTGTGTATTGTGAAAGACGGAGTGCCCCGATGCAATTCAACGACAGAGAAGCGACTGAAATGAGGGCGGCAATAGATGCTGCTCTTTCCAGGGTTGGAAAGAAGGTACCCTACCAAGGGTTCCTAAGAGCCAACCTTTTCATCGAAGCTACGCGCTACGCTCGCGATGGATCTCAAAATCAAGAGATCAGGAGTGGGCTTACTCAGTGCGTTCGTCGCGCTGCATCTAACGCAGGGTTCACGAACAGCGAATGTGCAGCGCTGATCGAAGAATGTATCGTGGCGGTTGTTTCGTATCGCGATACGTGCAAGATTGCGATGGACAAGAGGGAAGTCGAGGAAGAACGGCTGTCTCCTGAAAAAGAGTTCGAAGTCAGCCTTTTCGTTAGAAATCTGGTAGGGTGGTGAAGTGAGGGGCCAATCGATCGGCCGGAGGACGTGCCAACGCTCTCCGGCCGTTTCTCTTTCTTTTTAGTTTATTTTTTCTCTTGTGAGTAATTTACGCATATGCTAGAATTACTAGTAATATGAGTAACGAGAATAAATATTTTTCTAGATTAAAAGAATTTTTGGACTCCGGAACACCAAAAGCGAAAATCACAAAAGTCGCACTTTGTGTATTAGCCGTTGCTTCGGCACCAGCTCTTATTTTTATAGCGGCTTCTATGGGCAATGCCGTGCAAGTTTTTAAGCAGTTTAAGACCTCCAAACGATTTAGTGATAGACAGATTAAAGATTCAATCAACTATCTCCGCCATCAAAAACTTATTGAATACATATCCGACAAAAATGGCAAAACAATAGTAAAAATTACCACAAAGGGGGAAACAAGATTACGAGCTTTTTCTATTGATCTTATGGAAATAAAGAAACCCAAAAAATGGGACGGGAAGTGGCGACTGGTAATGTTTGACATACCCATGAGATTTACCAAAGGCAGAGAGGCCTTGCGGTATCACTTGAAAGAACTAGATTTTTTCCAATTCCAAAAATCCGCCTGGATTTATCCTTATCCCTGTGAGGATGAAATTATTTTCATCGCTGACTTCTTTGGAGTAGGGAAGTATGTAGAAATTTTAACAGTAGAAAGTATTTCAAGAGAAGAAAAAGTTGAAAGACATTTTAGATTGATGGGGTACTGTTAATCTGAACTTTACCAAATTTATGTGAGTAAAATCCGCATATGCTAGAATTACTCATATAAATAAGTCAAAGACGTTAAAAGTTATATTCATTACAGACGTTTTAATCCCCAAAATACATTTGACAAAAAATCGGATATGAGTATACTAGCACCACGATTGAGTAATGACGCATTTCTCCAATTATTAGGCCTGTTCTAGGCGTTTTTTAATTCCGACGTAAAGTCGGAGCCCCGACCCTTTTTCTTTTTTAGTGTCGGGGTTTACTTGAATGTAATCATGCAAACAGAACTTAAGCGCCCGAAAAAGTATTTTTCCAGGTATAAAAAGCCCCTGGTGGACTTCCCTAATTTAATAGAAGCCCAAGTAAAAAGTTTTAAGTGGTTGGTAGAGCAGGGCATTAAAGAGGTCTTCAGGGAATTCTCTCCCATTGCGGATTATTCCGGGAAAAAGTTTCAGCTAGAATTTACCTCCTTTTCGTTAGGTGAGTCAAAGAGCGATGAAAGTGATGCTAAAGTAAACAAGCTCTCCTATCAGGGAGCGCTAAAAGCGCGCGTGAAGCTGACCAATAAAATTCTGGGAATCGTAAAGGAGCAAGAGATTTTCATGTCGGACCTTCCGCTAATGACTTCCCACGGAACTTTTATTATCAATGGCGTAGAGCGTGTCATTGTGCCACAGCTCGCTAGGAGCTTTGGGGTTTTCTTTACGGAAGCGGAAAATAAAGGTAAAAAATATTTTGGCGCGAAAATTATTCCGGCACGAGGAGTCTGGATTGAAATAGAATCAGAACCAGACGGGGTGATTTACATAAGAATAGACAAGAAAAGAAAATTTCCCGCTACCTCTTTGCTCCGGGTTATGGGTTATGAGACCAACGAAATGATTATTAAGGCCTTCGCCAAAAATCCTCTGGGTGAGGAAGTAATAAAAGTGTGTTTAGCCAAAGACGGAGTCAAAACCCTGGCCGATACCTATATTGAAATTTATAAACGTCTGCGGGACGGCGACATGGCTACTCCAGAAAATGCCAAAGAATTTATTAATTCTCTATTTACCGCGGAGCGCTACGACCTTTCTCCAGTCGGCCGATTCCGGTTTAATCAAAGATTTAACAAAGCCATGACGGAAGAAGAACTGGCGCGCCGAACCATTTCTAAGGAGGACTTACTGACCGTAATTACAAATATTATTCTTCTGAACAATACATTCGGAGCCAAGAGCGACGACATAGACCACTTGGGTCAGAGGCGAGTGCGTTTTGTGGGGGAAATTCTCCAGCAAAAAATTCGTACCGGCATGATGCAAATAAAAAGAAATATTCAGGACCGAATGTCTATCATTGATGTTCAGACCGCCATGCCGATCCAGATTATCAACCAGCGGCCACTGCAAGCGCGCATTAAAGAATTTTTCACTACCAACCAACTCTCGCAATTTATGGCGCAAGAAAACGTGCTTTACGAAATAGAGCACTTGCGTACGCTCTCGGCGCTCGGTCCCGGCGGGCTTACTCGTGAGAGAGCGGGCTTGGAAGTGCGCGACGTGCATCCATCGCATTACGGCAGAGTGTGTCCGATTCATACCCCGGAAGGTCCGAACATTGGACTCATTTTACACCTTTCTACTTACGCCAAAATAAATGAATTTGGTATTATTGAAACGCCCTATGTAAAAGTTACCAAAGGCAAGATTACCGGTGAAGTGGTTTATCTAAATGCTCTTGAAGAAGAGAAATATAACATTGCGCACGCCGGTATTCCTTATGACGAAAACGGTAAAATCACGGAAGAGCGAGTAGAGGCCAGAATAAAAACAGAACCAGGCACGGTATCTCGTGAGGCCGTTGACTTCATTGACGTCGCGGCGAATCAGGCCTTCTCTGTCGCCACTTCTCTGATTCCATTTTTGGAACACAACGACGCCAATCGCGCGCTGATGGGCTCGAACATGCAGAAACAGGCAGTGCCTTGCGTTTTGCCGGAGGCGCCACTGGTGGCTACCGGAGTGGAAGAGTTGGCCTCTCGCGACTCGGGCCGTCTAGTCGTAGCTTTCGAGGAGGGGGTTGTCTCGTATCTTGATTCAAAAAAAGTAGTGGTAAAAGGAAAAAATGAAAAGACCTATTCCCTGGTTAATTTTTTAAGAAATAATAATTTCTCTGTATTTCACCAACGTCCAGCGGTAAATGTGGGCGACAAGGTGAAGAAGGGCGGAGTATTGGCTGACACCTCCAGCACCGTGGGTGGACAAATCTCCATCGGGCAGAATATCTTAGTGGCATTTTTATCCTGGTCCGGGTCAACTTATGAAGACGCCATAATTATTTCCGAACGCTTGGTGAAAAATAGTAAATTTACCTCTGTTTACGTTGAAGAGTTTATCTGTACGGTTCGGGATACGAAACTCGGTCCGGAAATCACCACTCGAGACATCCCGAATGTCGGGGAACTTAAGCTGAAGGACTTGGACGAGGACGGGATCGTGCGTATCGGAGCGGAGGTTCGCGAGAATGATATTCTAGTCGGGAAAATTACACCCAAAGGTGAAACCGAACTTACGCCGGAAGAGCGATTACTCCGCTCAATCTTCGCGGAAAAGGCGCGCGATGTTAAGGACACCTCGCTTCGTATGGAACACGGTAAGCGCGGACGCATCATCGGGGTTAAAATCTTTTCTCGCGACTTGGGGCACTCGCTCGAGGCCGGTATTATTAAGAAAATAGTTATTGAAGTGGCTCAAATCCGCAATATTTCGGTTGGAGACAAATTATCAGGTCGCCATGGAAACAAGGGTGTCATTTCTACCATCTTGCCGGAAGAAGATATGCCCTACATGGCGGATGGTACCCCGATTGATATTATTCTCTCACCCTTGGGCGTGCCGTCGCGTATGAACTTGGGGCAAATTTTTGAAATTCATCTCGGCATGGCGGCCAATACCCTTGGCTATCAGGCCATCGTTCCGCCGTTTTTAGGCGCTCGCCACGAAGAAATAAAAGAAGAGTTGAAGAAAGCCGGATTGCCGGAGAGTGGCAAAATGAAACTTTTTGATGGACGTACCGGGGAGAGCTTTGAGCAGGATATTTCCGTTGGCTATATGTACATCTTGAAACTGCATCACATGGTGGAGGATAAAATTCACATGCGTTCAATCGGCCCATACTCGCTTATTACACAGCAACCTCTCGGCGGTAAGGCCCAGGGCGGGGGACAGAGATTCGGTGAAATGGAGGTCTGGGCGCTCGAGGGCTATGGCGCGTCTTATACCCTGCGCGAAATGCTTACTATTAAGTCCGACGATATTTTGGGTCGGTCGGCTACCTTTGACTCAATAATTAAAAATGAAAAGATTCGGTCGCCGAATTCTCCCGCATCGTTTAACGTGCTCCTCAATTATCTTCGAGGACTGGCGCTTGATGTGAACTTGAAAAAATATTCGGCTAAAGAGTTAGAAGAAAATTAACTATATTACAAAAAACATTATGAAAACTCTAAATATAACTGAATTTGACCACATCACTCTCTGCCTGGCCTCTCCAGAGCAGATAAAGGAGTGGTCCTATGGGGAAGTGACCAAGCCGGAAACGATAAATTATCGTACTGGCCGAAGCGAACGCGGAGGACTTTTTGACGAAAAAATATTCGGACCGGAAAAGGATTATGAATGTTATTGCGGTAAATATCGCCGCATCCGCTACAAAGATATCATTTGCGAAAAATGTGGCGTGGAAGTGACCCGTTCGATCGTGCGTCGGGAGCGGATGGGGCATATTGAACTCTCTACTCCCGTTTCGCATATTTGGTTCTTGCGCGGGGTGCCTTCTCGTATGAGCATTCTCTTGAATATCTCTGTATCGGACCTAGAAAAGGTGATATACTTCGCCGGCTATATCATCACTAAAGTGCACGAAGACGAAAAAGAAAATGTTATAACTAATTTGGACAAAGAGTATAAAGCCAAACTTAAAAATGTACCGGACGAAGAGACGCGAGAAAAATTAAAAATTTTACTTTCCGTCACCAAGAAAGAAATTGGAGAAATTTATGAAGGCAAAGTACTGAATGAAATTTCTTTTCATCACTACTCGCTCAAATACGGCACTTGTTTTGAGGCGAACATTGGAGCCGAGGCCATTTATTCCATTTTCAAAAATCTGGACCTAAATAAGTTAAAGACCCTTACCGAAGCAATGCTCGTAAAGTCGAGCGCGGTAGAAAGAGAAAAACTACAGAAACGCCTCTCCCTCATTCGGGCGATGACTTACGCTGGGATCCGGCCGGAATGGATGTTTCTCACAGTTATTCCAGTTATTCCGCCAGTGCTTCGTCCGATGGTGGCGCTTGATGGCGGACGTCACGCCACTTCAGACCTGAACGATTTGTACCGCCGCGTCATAAATCGCAATAATCGTCTTAAAAAATTGAAGGAAATCAATGCACCGGATGTGATTCTGCGAAATGAAAAAAGAATTATTCAAGAAGCGGTGGACGCGCTGATTGATAACTCCATTGCCAAGCAAAACGATTCCGCGGCCATGAGCCAGTCGCAAAAACGCCCGCTTAAATCACTTTCGGACAATTTGAAATCAAAACAAGGACTTTTCCGCCAGAACTTGCTCGGTAAGCGCGTGGATTATTCCGGCCGCAGTGTTATCGTGGTTGGGCCTCAGCTTAAACTCAATCAGTGCGGACTTCCGAAGCACATGGCTCTGGAACTTTTCCGGCCGTTTGTGATTTCAAAAATTCTGCAAGCAGAACTCGCCTTTAATATTCGCGGAGCCAATAAATTGATTGAAGAGCGAACCAGCGAGGTTTGGGCCATGCTGGAAGAAGTGATTGAAGGGAAGTACGTACTCTTAAATCGGGCGCCGACTCTGCACCGTTTGGGTATTCAGGCCTTTAATCCTATCTTGGTTGAGGGCAATGCCGTTCAGGTACACCCGCTAGTATGCCAGGCCTTTAACGCCGACTTTGACGGAGACCAGATGGCCGTGTATGTTCCGCTTTTGGAAGAGGCCCAGGCAGAGGCCAAGGAGTTAATGGCTTCAAACAAAAATCTTCTAAAACCGCAAAATGGCGAGCCCATTGTGAATCCTCGCATGGACATGGTGCTCGGTGCTTACTGGATGACCAAAGCAGTTGACGGAGAATTAGGCGAGGGAAAATATTTTTCTAGTCCGAACACGGCCATTACAGCTTATGATTATGGGGTTGTATCTCTTCGCGCGAAAATAAAAGTTCTTGCAACCGATTCATCTAAATATAAAAAGTTTAAAGAAAATGTTTTTGATACTTCTGTTGGCAAACTTCTTTTCAACAGTATTCTGCCCCACGATTTTTCTTACGTGAATGATGAGATGAACCAAAAAAGAATGTCTGCCCTGGTTGATGAACTTATCATGTCTTATGGCATTGACCACACTCCTCCCATCTTAGATAAAATAAAAGAATTCGGTTTCAAATATTCTACGGTCTCCGGTACGACTTGGGGACTGGACAACGTGTCGGTGCCGGCAGAAAAACCAAAAATTATCAGTCAAGCCAGAAAACTAGAAGCCCAAGTAATATCGGAATGGCGCGATGGTTTACTTTCGCTGGAGGAAAGGTACCAAAAAATTATTGAGATATGGACCCACGCCAAGAAAGATCTGGAAAAAGTTTTACCCGGCGCGCTTGATAAAAATGGTTCCACCTATGATTTGTTTACCTCCGGTGCCCGCGGCACGATGACCTCCCTGATTCAGATGATAGGAATGAAAGGACTAATCCAGAATAACCAAGGTAGGACTTTGGAATTTCCCATCATATCTTCTTACCAAGAAGGTTTTTCGCCGATTGAGTATTTTATTTCTACTCACGGTGCCCGTAAAGGCGCCTCAGACACGGCGCTTAATACCGCTAAGGCCGGTTATCTAACCCGTAGATTGGTGGATGTGGCTCAAGACGTGGTGGTCACCGAGGAAGATTGCGGTACGAAAGAAGGCAAGATGGTAAAACACGAAAATATTTCTGGCATAGAAATCTCGCTTTCAAAAAATATCCGCGGGAGAGTACTGGCCGCCGATCTTAAAGATAAAGACAGTAAAGTTGCTTACAAAAAAGGATTTTTAGTTACTAAAGAAGAAGCGATTAATATTGAAAAAAATGGCTTTACCGAGGTCTTTGTACGCTCCCCTTTAACCTGTCACACTGTTCATGGTATCTGCGTGATGTGCTATGGTCTTGACCTTGGGCGTAATCACTTAGTAAAACAGGGAGAAGCAGTCGGAATCATCGCCGCTCAAGCGATCGGAGAACCGGGTACTCAACTTACGCTTCGTACTTTCCACTCGGGCGGAGTTGCCGGTACCGACATTACCACAGGCTTGCCTCGAGTTGAAGAAATATTTGAAAGGAGAATTCCTAAAAACCCGGCGATTATTTCAGAGACTGATGGTGAAGTTATTTCCGTTGTGGATAAAGATGGAAAGGAAAAAATTATTAAAGTTCTTTCTGATACTAAACTAGATGGTAAGCCGAATGAAATAGAATACACAGTGGCGTTCCGCAGAATGCCGTTGGTTAAAGCAGGTGACAAAGTAAAAAAGGGAGAACTTTTGACTGATGGATCAGCGGATATAGCTTCAATGTTTAAATTAGGGAATAAAGAATTAGTCGAAGAATATATAATTGGAGAAATTAATAAAGTTTACGAACTTCAGAGTGCTTCAATTTCTAGAAAGCATACGGAAATAATCATTCGTCAGATGTTTTCTCGCAGAAAGATAACAGATGCCGGCGAAACTAATTTTTCTATTGGAGATATTGTTGAAAATGCAACCCTAATAGACGAAAATGAGAGAGTCAAAGATATTGGCGGGAAAGAGGCAAAGGCTGAAGTGGTGGTGCTCGGTATTACCGAAGTTTCGCTACGCACTAAAAGTTGGCTTTCAGCTGCATCTTTCCAGAATACCAACCGTGTTCTTATTGAAAACGCGATCAAAGGCGGCGTAGATTCGCTCCGAGGACTCAAGGAAAATGTCATCATCGGCCGGCTCATTCCCGCCGGAACAGGGTTTAAGAAATAATTACATGAACTCTCCAGTTGCAAAAATCAAGGAGAGACTTTCAATCGAAGAAGTTGTCTCTTCTTATATAAAGTTGGATCGGGCAGGTGTAAACCTGAAGGCTAAATGTCCTTTTCATAATGAGAAAACACCGTCGTTTTTTGTCTCGCCTGACCGGGGAAGCTATTATTGTTTCGGCTGCGGAGCTGGAGGAGACATTTTCTCTTTTGTGGAAGAATTTGAAGGGCTTGATTTTAAAGGTGCGCTAAAACTTCTGGCAGACAAGGCTGGCATACCGCTTGAACATTTTAACCCCAAAGAAGAGAGCGACAAAGAAAAGTTATATAGAGTGATGGAAGAAGCGGCAAAATATTTTGAAAATAATCTACTCCACAATAAAGAAGCCCAAAATTACTTGAAAACTCGTGGGTTAAATGAAAAAAGCATAAAAGATTTTAGAATCGGATTCGCAAATCTTGATTGGCGTTTGCTTTATAATTATTTGGTAAAAAAAGGCTTCACCGACAAAGAGATAGAAGCGGCGGGATTAACCAAGGCATCCGATAAAGGTTTCTATGACAGATTTCGCGGGAGAGTAATGTTTCCGATCATGGACTCGGGCGGAAGAGTCATTGCTTTCTCCGGTAGGATTTTTATTGATGATGGAAAATCGGCGAAATACTTAAATTCTCCAGAAACGCCCGTCTTCAACAAATCTGCCGTGCTTTATGGATTAGACAAAGCGAAAGAATCAATTCGCAAAAATAATTTTTCTATTTTAGTTGAGGGTCAGATGGATTTGATATTATCGCATCAAGCAGGCTATAAAAACACAATTGCGACTTCCGGTACCGCTCTTTCTGACACTACTATTTCCAAAGAAAGCGTCGTATCAAATCTAGGGCTTGTACGTCGCTTAACCCCGAACATTGTGCTTGCATTTGACGGAGACGTGGCGGGGGCCAATGCTTCAAATAGAGCCGGCAGAATTGCTCTTTCCTTAGGCATGGACGTGAAAGTGGTCGCTATGCAAGAAGGGGTTGACCCAGCAGATTTGATTTCCCAGAATGGTTCAGGTGCTAGCGCTCCGGCATGGCGTGAGGCCATCAAGAACTCTAAACACATAATAGAATTTCTTTTAAATAAAACTTTAGAAAATTCCAGTAATGATACGCGAAAAATCGGCAAAGAAATAAAAGAAAAGGTGTTGCCTTTCGTCGATATGTTAGGAAGCGCGATAGAAAAGGCGCATTTTATAAAAAAAATAAGCGATCAATCAAACATACCAGAGAGTGCCCTAAAGGACGATTTGCAGAAAATTGAACAGGAATTAAAATATGAAAAGAGGGAAATTGAAGAGGCAGAAGAGTCTTTAAGCGGAATGTATCGGAAAGATTATATCTTGCGCAAGCTGTCGGGGATTATTCTTTGGCAAAGAACTTTAAAAGAACAGGCCCTTGATGTTGAGAATACAATAAAGAAACTTGCAGATATTCTAAAAATTTCTCCAGAACTTGTACTTGAAAACTCTAAAGGTAGTGAAGGAGATTTAATCTTTGAAGCGGAAGTTTTTTATGGAGGAGACGCAGATCTAAAAAAAGATGTAGAAGAAATGCTATCCAACCTAGAAGAAGAATATTTAAAAGAAGAGCTGGCGCGTAAAATGAGAGAATTGTATCTAGCTGAAGAGGCAGGGGATCCGCAGAAATCTAATCAGATTTTAAAAGAGTGCCAATTATTAAATAATCAGATACAGGATATTAAAAATGGTCGTTTAAAAAAGTAAAAACTATGAAAAAAAAGAAAAAAATAAGTAAAAAGAAATTAAATAAAAAATCAAAGCTTTCTAAAAAGAGGAAAGTTGTAAAGCATAAGAAAAAGTCCCGACGCCCGAAGGGGTCGGGACCCCGACCAAAAGCGTCGGGGAAAAAAATTGCTAAGAAAGCTAAGAAAGTTAAAAAATCATCCTCCGCTCTAAAAAAGGCAGAAAATCTAAGTCGCTTATCTCTAGAACTTATAGAAAAAGGGAGGAAAAGAGGTTTTATCACCTATGATGAAATATTAAAAACTTTTCCTGATATTGAAAACAATATTTTATTTTTAGACGAACTTTACGAGAAATTTGGGCAGGCCTCGATTGACGTTTTGGAGGGGGGAAATTTACTTAATTTAGATATTGATCTTTCTGATAAAGACTTGAACAAAGGAAGTATGCATGACTCTATTCAGATGTATCTGAAAGAAATCGGGCAATATCCGCTTATTCATGGCAATCAAGAAAAAGAACTTGCCAGGCGCATCGAGCGCGGTGATTTAGAAGCAAAGAACCTGCTTGCTCGGGCCAATTTGCGTTTAGTGGTTTCTATTGCCAAGAAATATGTAGGTAGGTCTGCCAATTTGACCCTACTTGATTTGATCCAAGAGGGGAATTTGGGATTATTTAAAGCAGTTGAAAAATTCGACTGGACTAAAGGATATAAATTCTCTACTTATGCCACCTGGTGGATCCGCCAGTCCATTACTCGTGCATTGGCTGACCAATCTCGAACTATTCGTATACCGGTTCATATGGTAGAAACAATTTCAAAATATAAGCAAGTTCACCGAAGGCTTTCTCAGGATTTAGGCCGGGAACCACTAGCAGAAGAAATTGCAACTGAAATGGGCATCCCCGTTGAAAAAATTCACACTATTGAAAACATTTCTCAAGAAACCGTATCACTCGAACAACCGGTAGGAGACGATGATGACAAGTCAACCTTGGAGAACTTTATTCCAGATGATAAGATTTTGCGCCCAGACCAAGAATCTTCGCGCCGAATTCTCTCCGACCAAATTCGTGAAGTTTTAGATGAACTTAATCCAAAGGAACGTAAAATTCTAGAAATGCGCTACGGACTGCTCGACGGTATTCAACATACGCTGGAGCGAGTAGGGGAAGAGTTTGGTGTTACCCGCGAGCGTATTCGTCAAATAGAAGCAAAAGTACACGAAAAACTCCGCCAGCATGACAAAATTTCAAGGCTAAAAAACTACTTTGACTAACTTATTACTTTAACTTTTCTAACTGTTGCATTATTGTCTCGTATGACTGCGCGCCAGGGATGGTGCCTACTTGCTTTCCTTTTACCAGAATAAAAGAAGATGGAGTTCCACTTACGCCAGCTTTACCCCCGTCGTCAATATCAGCCTGGACTTCAGCTGTTCGTCCATTGGTTTGCAGACAATGATTAAAGGATGCTATCTCAAGCCCGATGTATTCCGCAATCT
>Ga0209541_10003877_pt1 | contig 27073 bp, 28 predicted proteins | sample RifCSPlowO2_01_FD_184027 | JGI IMG/M metagenome (GOLD analysis project Ga0209541, IMG submission 184027) | Groundwater microbial communities from Rifle, Colorado - Rifle CSP2_plank lowO2_0.1 (SPAdes) (version 2) | ecosystem: Environmental > Aquatic > Deep subsurface > Groundwater | place... | reverse complement strand
CTCATTGATGAGACCGCCCTCGCGAACGTATCCCGCATACGAGAGCGCTACGCCATCTTTCTGTTCGCGCCCTTCTCCAACCGCGGCATAAGCCATCGTATCGCCTTCATTTTCAACTAGCTCTTTGTTCATGATAGCAATCATGATAGCAATCATGTCCTACTCTGCAAAATCACCTGCGGAGGCAGGTGATTTACATAATGCCGCCGTTACGCGGAAGCCATTCGATCAACTTCTTGCGGTGGAGGTCGAGCGACCACATATCACCGTGCTTAAAAAGCCCGAGGTGTTCTCCTCTGAACTTGTTGAGGAGAGCCGTCGATGCGCGCGGAAATGTGGGCGGCATATTTTCGTTGTAGGACTTGAGAAAATCTGCTTGTGAGATCTGCATCTCGCTTATTTTGAGTTCCGGTGGACGTTTTGCCATTTCGGGATAGTACCATATATCCCATAAAAAAGCAACGGTTCCGCCCGATTCAGTAATCGCGGCTAATGGTCTCGAGATACAGGCCTTCAACCTTCTCGCGCGCCCATGGGGTTTTTCTCAGAAACGTCAGGCTCGACTTAATGCTGGGGTTCGTTATAAAACAGTTGATCTTGATCTCACCCCCGAGCGCCTCCCATCCGTACTTTTCAAGCAAAAACTCCAGAATGAACTTGAGCGTCTTCCCGTGCAAAGGATTATTCGGATGTTCGTTTATTATCGCCTCAGCCATGCTCAGATTGTATCATCAAAATATCTGAGAAAGGCTAATTTAACTTCTCAACCCTGCACAAAAACCCCGAAAAACTTGCTGATGTGAGGTGCCTGACAACCTTCTTCCTCTGTGTTAATGTATGCCAAGACAAAAAAAGGGGGGGCAGTATGACAAAACTGTGTTTTGGGCCGGACGAAGAAGTGTGGAAGGGTAAATTCATAAGTATCTTGAAAAGACCGTTTACCAATGTCGAAAGCGGAAAAGGCGGACATTGGGAGCTCGTCAAACGCGAAGTGCACGGACGGATCGTCGGGGTCATGGCGGTCACCCCTGAAAAAGAAGTGATCCTCGTAAAAATTTTCCGTGTACCCCTCAAGCAGTATGTTATCGAGTGTGCCGCAGGGCTCCCTGATCGACCGGGAGAGGGCGGTGCGAAGCTCGCTCAACGGGAGCTTCTCGAAGAAACCGGATATCAGTGTGATGAACTCATGGAGGTCGTTTCGGGACCTTTAAACAGCGGACTCACTGACGACGTCATGGTCTTGTTCCTCGGCACTGGAGCGAGAAAGGTCGCCGAGACAGCACACGAGAATGCGGAGGATATCGAGGTGCTCAAGATCCCCCGCGATGAGCTTGAAGACTATCTGAAAAATCCGCCCGATGGCGCACTCGTCGACCTCAAGATCTGGGCACTGCTTCCGTTCTTAAACAAGCTGTAACTCCCCCACCCCGCACACGCGGGGTTTTTGATTTCCCGAAATTACGCCGCGCAAATACACAAGGCAGTCTTGTGGAGTACCCTGTGCAGAGGATGACCACTCACAGTGCAGGCCATAGGACTCCCTTGTGTATTTTTATCAGTAACTCCTCAGTTTATTGATGTTCCCATGCTGGCGGATCTTTTCGTGGGCTTTCGCTTCAATCTGCCGAATACGCTCGCGCGTCACGCCGAATTCTCTTCCCACCTCTTCGAGTGTATGTGTCACTCCGTCCAAAAGCCCATGCCTCATCTCCAAAATCTTCCGTTCCTTCGGACTTAAGTCATTCAATATTTCACTCACCTGATCGGCGAGAATGCGCCGTGAAGATTCAGCATCCGGTGAAAGGATTTTGTCATCAGCGATGAATTCTCCGAGTGTTGATTTCTCCTCGTCATCTCCTATCGGCTTCTCGAGCGAGACCGTATCCTGATCGATGTTCTCGATGACGCGAACGCGTTCGACATCCATGCCCATTTCCGTCGCCACTTCTTCGGCCATCGGCTCACGGCCGAGGTCTTGCGTCATGCGACGGACGACCTGCTTGTATTTGGCGATGGTTTCCACCATGTGGACAGGAATACGGATGGTGCGCGACTGATCGGCCAAGGCACGCGTGATCGCCTGACGAATCCACCACGTCGCGTAGGTCGAGAACTTAAAACCTTTTGACCAGTCAAACTTGTCGACCGCGCGGAAGAGACCGAGATTCCCTTCCTGGATGAGGTCGAGGAGCGTGAGGTCGGGGCTGCGTCCGACATATTTCTTGGCGACGGAAACGACGAGGCGGAGGTTAGCGCGTGCGAGGAGATTCTTCGCTTCCGGATCGCCGGCCTGGATACGCTGTGCGAGCTCGCGTTCATCACGTGCGGCAAGCAAGGGGTACTGCCCAATTTCGCGCAGATACATCTGGGTCGAATCGTACGGGGAACTCTTGGTATTCAAATATTTCTTTGATGCGCCCGAAGTCGGTTCTTCTTCAGGCATCGCGTCGAGGAGCCCGCCTGACTCAAGGATGTCCACGCCGAGCGTGCCCATGCGGTCATAGACCTCTTCGAGGAAGTCCACATTGTTCTCGATCTCGGGAAACACGCGGAGGATCTCATCAAACGTCACGAAGCCGCGGTCGCGCCCGCTTGTGAGGAGCCCCGAAAGCTTGTGCTCCAGTTGCTTGCGCTCCTTCGTCATCGTCTTCTTTGGTGGCGGAGCGAGCTTCTCACGCTTCGCGAGAACACTTGTGTCGTGGCGCTTCATCTTGCCCTTTCGCGCCACGAGTTCCTTCTTGGGAGTCACCGGCCTTCTCGGAGCGGCGGACTTTTCGGCACGCTTCGCGCCTTTCACGCTTCCCGCGCGCAACTTTGACCCCGTCTTTTTTGTGTTCTCCTTTGGCATAATAATGTTTTTTATAATTAAGTGTTCCTGCTGTTCGTATGAAAATTAATTTCCCACCGCGCCGCGCTTGATGCGACGGTCTTCGAGTAGGATGACACGCGGAGTGATTTCTTGAAAGAGGCGCAAGTATTCACGTTCTCCCTCTTCGTTCTCGTGCATCTTTGCTTCAATGATCTTCTTCATCAGCTCGGCCTGTTTCTCTTTCAATACCTCTCCTTCCAGTGTGTCGAGCATCTCGTCGATCGAGTCCTTGAGCTCAGGGCCATGTTCGTACGTATGTTCCGCGCGGATGATAAGGTTGCGTGCTTCATCTTCCGAGGGAAGGTGTGGTGTAAGACCGTGACTTCGCACCCTCTCCTCATAGGACGAACGGACAATGACAACATCGAAGGCGGGCTCTTTGTTGCCCTCGGCCGTAGCACCTCCACGTGTGAAGCCCTCCTGCCACAGAAGAATACCGATTATTTCCTCCTCTGCAAGCTGACGGCGCGACTTTACCGGGTTCTCTGTCCGATCGGGTGTTTCCGCAGCGGGCGGCGCAATCGTGTGTCCCGTAGCCACCAGTCTCCTTACTTCGTCCCAAACCGACGCTTCGGGTATGCCCAACTTCCGCGCGACCTCAACAATGAAATGTGCCTGCTCGATCTTTGACTGCATGGCGAGAATGAGCGGGAGAACTTTCTGCTCTACTTCACTCCGAAACTTCCGCGGATCGTGTCCTTCATCCGCCAATGCGGAAATGTAGAAATCGACGATATGTTTTGAGCTTGCGATGACCTCGGCCCACCCTTCTTTGTTCTTCAAAATATAGTCGGCCGGATCCTTCCCTTCAGGGATCGCCGCAACGCGAACAGCCATGCCGAGCGAGAGGGCGATCTGAAATGCTCGTGCCGTTGCCGCAAGTCCCGCTTCGTCTGCATCGAACGCAAAGACGAGATTGTCGGTAAGACGCTTCAAGAGTGCGAGGTGTCGCTCGGTGAGTGCAGTGCCCGAAACGGCAACCGTGTTCTCTGTGCCCGCCTGATGCGCCATGATGAGATCCATCTGCCCTTCGACCAAGACGGCGAAATTCTGCTTCCGTATCGCCACCTTCGCGCGGTCATACCCGAAGAGAACCGAGGACTTGTCGTAGAGTGGTGTTTCGGGTGAGTTAATGTACTTGGCAACGTCGGTACCATCTTGGTTTGTTTGATGCCCAAACACTCGTCCCGAGAATGCCACCACGCGGCCGCCGGTATCGAAGATGGGAAACATCACTCGGCCACGAAAACGATCGTACGGACGTTTTTCACCATCGGGAGTTTTGGTAAGCCCTGCGCGCTCGATCTCCTGGTCTTTATAGCCCTTTGCTTTCAGGTGGTCATATGCAAGGCGCCATTCGAGCGGTGCATACCCTATGCGGAAACTTCGGATGGTCTTTTCCTCAAGTCCTCTGCCGGTAAGATATTCCTTCACTGCCGGATTCTTTTCAAGATGATCTTCATAGAAATTCGTCGATTCCTCCATCACTCCGAGCAGGCGTTCACGTTCGCTCTTTGCTTCCATATTCTCGTGCCGAAGCTCCACTCCCGCACGGTCAGCCAATGTCTTGAGTGCTCCGGGAAAATCGAGGCCTTCAATCTCTTGCACAAATGTGAAAATGTCTCCTCCTCGGTTGCAGCCGAAACAATAGTAGGCGTCGCGCGATGGCGAAACGTTGAAGGAGGGGGTCTTCTCGTTGTGGAAAGGACAGAGCGCCTTGTAAGAGCCGCCGGCCTTGCTCAACTTCAAGTACGAGCCCACCACATCAACGATGGAAAGTCGGGATTTGATTTGTTCAACAGGTGTTGGCATATGAGTTATTAGAGACTAGTGCTATTTGTTTCTTTGCTCTGGTCTCTTTTCCTTTATATATTCTCGGTCTTCCACGGGATCAAAATAATAATCAAGTAAGGCGTTAATCATTTTTTCCCTTTTAGCCATGGCTTTTTCAAAAGGTTCTTTTATCAAAGAATCTGCAACAGAATCTTCGCCGCTATGTTTACCCATCTCACGCGCCAACACAAAAATCTCCTTCCACAATTTTTCTATGTGTGTCTTTGGTGAGCAGAAAACTTGCTGCGCAAGAAGTAGCGTTGCAGATGCTGTGACTATAATGACAAAGATTGTAAACATAATTTTTCACTCACGCCGCACCTTGCGAACGTTCACATTTTGGATGGAATCCGACGTCCTGGACCGACGGCAGTGTCCTGAGGCGTAGTCTGCTACGGTGAGGGCGCTGCCGAGGGAAGGACTAGGATTACGCCAAAATTGGACGTTCGTGCTATGCTTGGATGATTTCGCGCGGTGGAAGATCATCCTCAGGATCATACTCCTTCTCCACCAAATTCGTGTAGAAACCCGTTCCGGCGGGAATGAGGCGGCCCAAGATGACATTTTCTTTAAGCCCATAGAGACGATCTGTCGACCCTTGAACGGCAGCCTCAATAAGGACGCGGGAGGTGTTCTGGAATGATGCGGCGGAAAGGAAAGATTCTTTCGTGAGCGCCACTTCCGTAATGCCAAGCACGAGTTGTTCGCCTTTTGCTTCTTCGCCACCCTCTCCCTTTACCTTTACATTCTCTTCGACAAGCTCCGACTCTTCAATGATGTCCCCGATGGAGAACCTCGTGTCACCGATATGCCTTACCTTTCGGCGCGAGAACATCTGCCTCACGATGACTTCGACGTGCTTACGGGAAATCGATGCACCCTGCGTCTCATAGATCTTGTTGATCTCGCTGATAATGTAGCGTTGTGCACGGTCTGCACCTCCCCACTTGAAGAGTTCATCAATATCCGCGTAGCCATCGGTCAAGAGGTCGCCCGCCTTCACCTTGTCCCCTATCTTCACGATGGGCGCGCGGCGGAACGAGACGGAATGTTCGACCTCCTTCTTCTCCTTTTCTTTCTTTCCCGCTGTCTCACCCAAAACCACGATGATGAGGTCGTCTTTTTCTCCGTGCTTGATGTCGGATATCACGCCGTCTTCCTTCGCGACAACGGCTTGCGCTTTCGGGGTCTGACGTTCAAAAATATCCTCAACGCGCGGAAGACCCATGGTGATGTCTTCACCCGCGGCACCGCCGGCGTGGAAGGTGCGCATCGTGAGCTGAGTTCCCGGCTCACCGATGGCTTGTGCGGCAACAATTCCTACAGTTTCGCCAAGCGCAACCAAGACACCACGACCAAGATCCATGCCGTAGCACTTCTGACACACTCCGCGAAGTGTCTTGCAGACGAGCGGAGAGCGGACATGTGCCTCTTCGGCTCCGGACTGCTCAACGACATGTGCCTCATCGCGGCCTAAAAGCGAGCCCTTTTTAAAGACGACCTTGCCATCCTTTCCGACGACATCTTTTGCAAGAACACGTCCTCTGACATTCCTGCCAAGCGTGATCTCGATACCAAGCGCGTTTTCTTTTGTGAGACGGATGCCTTCTTTTTCTCCACAGTCTTCCTCAACAACGATGACATCCTGCGACACATCAACGAGGCGACGGGTAAGATAACCTGCTTTTGCGGTGTTGAGCGCGGTGTCGGTCAAACCCTTTCGGGAACCGTGCGTCGAGATGAAGTATTCAAGTGGAGAGAGACCTTCCTTCAAAGACGGCACCATTGGGAAGTCAATGATACGGCCGGAGGGCCCCTGTGTAAGTCCTTTCATTCCCACCATGAGGGAAACCTGCTTGATGGAACCGCGAGCGCCGGAGGTGATCATGTCCATGACCGGCCCGTCGACAGGAAGGCCTTTGGGGACCGCCTGCTCAATCTTGGTCTGCACATGTTTCCAGAGTTCAATGACTTTGTTGTATTTCTCGTCCGAAGAAAGGAGGCCGTCGCTATACTGCGTGGCAATCGCTTCCTCTTCTTTGCGCGCCTCTTTCACAATTGCTACTTTTTCGGGAGGCACCTTCACATCGGCAATGCTCCAGGTAATTCCGGATTTCGTCACGTAGCGGTATCCGAATGCCTTGATCTTATCCAGCGCCTCGGGTGTGCCGTCGATGCCGTAGCGCGTAATAAGATCGTCCACAACGTTCGCAAGATCTTTCTTGGTCACCTCTTTGTTGATGAAAGGAAAGTCTGACGGAAGTACGGAGTTGAAAAGGAGACGTCCCACGGTCGTTTCGAACGGCTGTCCCGCCCACTGTGAATATTTCACGCTATTGGTGCCCATCACCTTGATCTTCGCGCGAAAGCCGACGATGCCGAAATCGTATGCAGTGATGGCGGCATTCGGTCCGGGAAAGATACTTCCTTCGCCCTTGTCACCTGAAACTACTTTCGTCATCCAGTAACAGCCGAGAACGATATCTTGCCCGGGATTCACCACCGGATCTCCGGAGCCAGGTTTCAAGAGATTCTTGTTCGATGCCATCAGCTCACGGGCTTCTGCCTGTGCTTCGTCAGAGAGTGGAACGTGAACAGCCATCTGGTCTCCGTCGAAGTCTGCGTTGAATGCGGAACACACAAGCGGATGGACTTGGATGGCATTCCCTTCGATCAGAGTCGGGTTGAACGCCTGAATACCGAGACGGTGAAGGGTCGGAGCGCGGTTCAAGAGCACATACTTTCCCTTGATGACTGACTCGAGATTGCCCCACACTTCGGGGATCCCGTCTTCAATGAGACGGTTCGCTCCGCGGATATTGAACGCCAATCCTTGCTCCAAGAGTTTCGCGATGACAAAGGGGCGAAAAAGCTCAAGTGCCATGTGTTTCGGAAGTCCGCACTGGTTCAGCTTGAGATCGGGTCCGACCACGATGACCGAGCGACCCGAGTAGTCGACGCGTTTCCCCAGAAGGTTCTGACGGAAGAGACCTTGTTTGCCCTTCAAGGTGTCGGCAAGCGACTTCAACTGACGGCGCTGGGTCTGCGACATCGCCGCCGAGGTCGAGCCATGGCGGATTGAGTTGTCGATGAGTGCGTCGACCGCTTCCTGCAAAATACGTTTCTCGTTGCGTAGAATGACCTCCGGCGCATCGATCTCGATAAGTTTTTTCAAACGGTTGTTGCGATTGATAACACGGCGATAGAGGTCATTCACATCAGACGTAGCGTGACGACCGCCTTCCAAGGCGACCATCGGGCGCATGCCGGGAGGAATGATGGGGATGACAGAAAGGAACATCCATTCAGGGCGCACACCAGAACGCAAGAGCGACTTGGTCAGAGAGAGGCGCTTGTAGAGTTTCGCCCTTTCCACGGCGCCGGCTTTTTCGAGCGAAGTCTGCAAGTGCGCGTCGAGTTTCTTGAGGTCAAGTTTTTTGAACATCTCGAAGACCGCTTCAGCACCAATCTTTGCCTCGAACGCAGCCGAGTACTTGAGTGAATACTTGTGGTAAGACATTTCATCCAAAATAAGCCCGACGTTGATGCTGTCGATCTCTTTCTTTGCGGCAGTCAAAAGCTCTTTCATCTTGTCCTTTGCGCCCTTCGCCTCGAGCGATTTGACCTTCGACTTGTACTCACGGTCGAGTTCCTTCAAGAGGTTCTCCTTTTCCGTCTGATTCACCGAGGTCACGACATACGCGGCGAAGTAGATGACCTTCTCGAGTTCAGCAACCGGGAGGTTGAGCAGAAGCCCAATGCGCGACGGGATACCGCGCAAGAACCAAATGTGAGAGACCGGCGACGCGAGCTCGATGTGTCCCATGCGCTCACGACGTACGATAGCGCGCGTAATCTCCACGCCGCATTTCTCGCAGATGATGCCCTTGAAACGGATACCGCGATACTTTCCGCAATAACATTCGAAATCCTTTTCGGGTCCGAAAATGCGCTCGTCGAAGAGCCCGCCGCGCTCGCTGCGCTGAGTGCGATAGTTGATCGTTTCCGGCTTGGTGACCTCACCGTAAGACCATTCTTTGATACGCTCCGGGGATGCAAGCTTGATCCCTATGGCGTTGAAATCAGTGATCGGATTTTTCATCATAGTGTGGATGGTTCTTGGTGATTAATTTTCTTCACGCTCTTCGCGTTTAAGGTCAATGTCGAGCGCAAGGCCGCGTAGTGAGTTCAGGAGCACGTGGAAGGTCGCCGGAAGGTTCGGCTCACGGATGTTGCGGCCTTTTACGATCGCGTCGAATGCTGCGGAACGTCCCAGAATATCGTCAGATTTCACGGTGAGCATTTCGCGGAGAATATGCGCCGCGCCATACCCTTGAAGCGCCCATACTTCCATTTCGCCGAAACGCTGACCGCCGCCCTGTGCCTTTCCTCCGAGCGGCTGCTGCGTGATGAGCGAGTACGGACCGATCGAGCGCATGTGGATCTTATCCTCGACCATGTGATGGAGTTTCAAGATGTACATGTAGCCGACCGAAATTTCCTGTTCGAATGCTTCACCAGTGCGACCGTCGAAAAGCTTCATCTTCCCGTCTTCGCGATATCCTGCCGACTTGAGTTCGGCGCGGATCTCTTCTTCAGTGACGCCCAAGAACGGAGGAGTGATGGCCTGGTAACCGTGGGCATGAGCGGCGAGACCAAGATGAAGTTCAAAGATCTGTCCTAGGTTCATACGAGACGGAACACCGAGCGGGGTCAAAATGACGTCAACGGGGGTACCATCAGCCATGTACGGCATTTCTTCGATAGGAAGGATCTTTGAGATGACACCCTTGTTGCCGTGACGACCTGCGAGCTTGTCACCGACCGAGATGTTGCGGAGTTGTGCGACCTCTATATAGACACGCTTGATGATGCCCGACTCGAGATTGTCGCCCTTTTCGCGTGAGAATATCTTGACACCAATGACGCGGCCTCGCTTACCGTGTTCCATGCGGAGCGATGTGTCTTTCACGTCGCGCGCCTTCTCTCCGAAAATCGAGCGCAAGAGCCGCTCTTCCGGCGTTAACTGCGCTTCACCTTTCGGAGTAATCTTTCCGACCAGAATATCTCCCGGGCGAACTTCGGCACCGATACGGACGATACCTTCATAATCGAGATCTTTCAATTTCGTCTCGCCGACATTCGGGATATCCGGCGTCGTGATCTCCGGGCCGAGTTTCGTGTCACGAACATTTACGACAAATTTCTCGATGTGGATGGACGAGAGAATGCTCTCGCGCACGAGACGTTCCGAGAGAATGATGGCGTCTTCGTAGTTCGCCCCTCCCCATGACATGAATGCGACAAGCAAATTCTGCCCCAACGCCATCTCTCCGCGATCAGAAGTCGACGTGTCCGCCAACACATCACCTTTCTTCACCTTTTCACCAACAGAAACAATCGGGCGCTGATGGTAGCAGGTCGCGTCGTTCGTCATGACAAAATTGATGAGCTTGTGTTCCCTCTCACTCCCCTTCGTGTCTTTAATGACGATATGCCGGGCATCGACTTCTTTCACTACGCCGTTGTCCTGTGAGAGCACCACGCGTCCCGAGTCGCGCGCAATGCGTGCTTCCATGCCGGTCGCCACGATCGGCGCCTCCGGAATGACACAAGGGGTCGCTTGTCGTTGCATGTTGCTTCCCATAAGTGCACGGTTCGCATCATCGTGTTCGAGGAATGGGATGGATGATGTTGCAGTAGAGAACGCCTGATTCGTGGCGACGTCGATGTACTCCACTTCGTCGCGATTGACGATGCCCGGGCTTCCTTTCACGCGCGCCTCGACACGATCCTCGAGGAGCATCGTTGCTTGGTCGTACGGAACAGCCGCATGTGCGATGACATGCTCCTCTTCTTCAAGTGCATTAAAATATTGGATCTTTCCGGTGATCTTGCCATCCTCCACTTTCACATACGGCGTCTCAATGACACCAAAGGTGTTGATCCGCGCATAGGCGGCGAGACGAAGCACGAGGCCGATGTTGGGGCCTTCGGGCGTATGGATCGGGCAGAGGCGGCCGTAGTGTGAAGGATGTACATCGCGGACCTCAAGCCCCGCACGCTCTTTCGTGAGACCACCGGGACCCATCGCCGAACAGGTGCGGAGATGTTCCACCTCATCAAGGGTGTTTTTCTGGCTCATCAACTGGGAGAGCTGATTCGTTGTGAAGAATTCTTTGAGACGCGCCTGGAGCGGGCGAGGAGAAACAAAGTTGATCGGAAGGATGGTGTCGGACTCAACGGTCGACATGCGGTCCTGTATATTGCGTTTCATTTGCGTCATACCGACACGTAATTTTGCCTGGAGCATTTCACCAACGTAACGCACGCGGCGGCTTCCCAGGTGGTCGATATCGTCTTCAATCGCTCCTTTCGTGTTGTTGAGCTTTACGACGTTCTTAACAGTCGTGATGAGGTCATCGAGCGTGAGCACACGACCTTCAAGCGCCTTCTCAGTCATCGGTTTTCCGAAACGGTGATTGAAGCGGTAGCGGCCAACCGGAGAAAGGTCATAGCGTTCGCGCATGAACATCGTCGAGATGGTCTCGCGAGCATTCGACGTCGTAGTGACATCGCCATCGCGTAGACGTCTATAGATCTCGACATACGACTCCTCGAGCGTCTTTGCGGGATCTTTTGCAAGCGTCTTTTCGATGTACCGTTTTGTGTCCGCGTCACCCTCTACTGCCTTCAAGATCTCTGCGTCGCCACACTGCCCGAACATACGGAGAAGGCTGGTGATGGGAAACTTGCGTTTGCGGTCGATCTTCACCCAGATCACCTCGTCCGCATCAGTTTCAATCTCGATCCATGCGCCGCGGCTAGGAATCACTTTCGCACCAAAAAAACGCCCGGCTTTTAATTCCTGGGCGGTAAAGAAAATACCGAACGATCGGGCGAGCTGCGGAACGACGACGCGCTCCACACCGTTGATGACAAACGTGCCACGATCGGTCGCAACGGGAAAATCAGCCATGAAGATCTCCTGTTCTTTCACGACACCGAGCGTCTTGTTCGTGAGACGCACACGCGTACGAAGAGGCGTTTCGTACGAGATTTTATTCTCGCGTGCGTAGTGTTCATCAAAACGGGGAGCACCGAGTTCAAAACCGACGAACTCGAGATCGAATTTCTTTTTTGAATAATCGCTAATAGGAGAAAACTCTTTGAAGAGCTCCGTCAGTCCTTCCGCCACCAGCCACTCATACGACTTTCTCTGCATCTCCACGAGATTCGGGATCTCGGCGAGCGGCTCTTTATACCGCCCAAAAAACTTTTTCGTGATCGCCTCCATAACGAAATAGTTGAGTGAATAATTTGAAAACAAATAGATATTGAAAACGGGTCTTCCGGCACCAGACTGACAGAACAAAAAATATGCAAGTCTTCAAAAAATGAACAAAAACACGCCCCTTCCCCCCAAGGTGTGTGCCTATTTTCCTCAAAACTTATAAGTTAGGTGAGCAACATCGCGTTTTAGCTCTCAACCATACGTTTTCAGACAAAACTCAATCGGAGCGTAAGTGAAAGACAGTATAAAGAATTCGTGAATTTGTGTCAATGGGTGCTCTCCAGACTGGGGATAACCTTGTGGACAGGACGGGGAAAACTTTCCTACAAAAAAGTGGCGGGGGATGTGTTCTGCCGTGCAGTGATCTTACTCTCCTTTTTCGTGATATTTGTCCCACAGCCCGAAACAAAAACTGGTAAAACCAGCTATGGCAACAACAAACGACAGAAGCGCAATCCCTGTTTGCGTGGGTGGCCCCGCAGGAGTGGCGGGTGACGGCCATGCCACCACCATGACCACGAGTAGGACGATCGCGAGTGTGTACATTACGGAAGAGAAGTAAAAGAAATTTTTCATTGTTATTTTTGTGAATAGTAATTTAGTTCCTTACCACACAAGCATACTCTTCTCCCTCTTTTTTTGCCAACCCTAAAGAGAAGTGGGTTATTTCTTTTCCTCCAACTCAAGGCACACGGAGTTCATGCAATAGCGTTTTCCGGTAGTTGCTTTCGGGCCATCATCGAAAACGTGACCCAGGTGGGAGTTGCACTTCGTGCAAAGAACTTCCGTGCGATTCATGTCGTATTTCGAGTCGTGTTTCTGCTTTACGGCTCCGGGAAGTGCTTGATCAAAAGAGGGCCAGCCAGTTCCGGAATCAAATTTGGCATCTGAGGAAAAAAACGGATTTCCGCACGCAGCGCAGTTATACGTCCCGCTTCTTTCTTCATGCACATACTTTCCGGTGAATGGCACCTCGGTCCCCCTCTCGCGTAGTACCTTGTACTCTTCGGGAGTGAGCTTTTTCTTCCACTCTTCTTCGGTCTTTGGTACAGGTTTATCAGACATATCGTCCGTTATGTTAGAACTTTAGGATCCCTCGGGCACGAAGTTTTTCGCGCGCAATCTTTTCTTCATCAAGTAGTTGTTCAGGCCGAAGCAACTCCACTTTCGGGAGTGTGCCATCGTGTTCCTTTTGTTCAGTATGATCAGTGAGCTGCGCGAAATATTCTTCCTTTTCGAGGTTTGCCACACTATCTTCCACCCATTCCCTGGCGACCACAGGATCAATAACACCGCGATCGGCCTCTCGCATTAAATATTCAAGAGCAGCGAGAGTCGGGTGCCCGGGCTTGTAGACGCGGGCACTGTGATATGCATCATAGATATCCGAGAGACGGAGAACATCGAGCACACGGCCAAGTTCGGTGGAGAGCGTCATACCTGCTCGCACAACCGAAAGCCCAATGGGATATTTTTCCTCTGCAACGAAGCGCTTGGGGTGGTGGTTAGCAACTAAGAAAGCTGCCGAGTCGTCTCCATCCTCCGTGGCGAGAGTTTCCCCTGAACGCTCCTGGTGCGTTTCGATAAGTGCCGCGAGTGAAAGAGATGTGTCGAAACCCTTTGTTTTTAATCTCTCGACCATCTGTCGCTCAGCGTCTCCAAGCTCAGCGAGTGCTTTGTATGGCACTTTATGGATAGCACGATGACCTGGGTGCTCTCCAAGATACTTTTTTAATTCCAGAACCCTCTCCCCCGCAACATTTTCACTATAGGCACGTGTGCAAAATGCTTCGTTCGCCATCTCCCACTCTAGGTCAGTGTGCGTGTCGTTCAATATTTGTTTGTCGAGACACATCTTGCCGCAATCATGCAGGAGACAAGCACGAAGGATGTTGTCTACACTCAAGCCTTCCCTCGCAAGAAGTTCGCGAAAATGTATGCCGACCGGAGCCACGCTCTCCAATTTCTCTTTTGCAAGCGCCCACGTGCGCTCGCAATGCTCAAATGTCGCACGATCGAAAAGCTCGAGGCATGTAAGGATCTTCCAGTCGCCCTCCGAGAGATACGGCGCTTCCGTGATTAGGAAGGCTTCGCGACGCTTGAGATCTTCCATCATTTCGGGAAGAAGTCCGGGAACACCTGCGAACCCCTCGAGTATTCGCGCATATGAACCCGCCTCAACGATCGCCTCCGCACGCGCACGACACTCCGTCCATTCAGACGACCTTTCTTCTGTCCCGGGAGTTTCCGCCTCGTTGTTGTTATGCGGTTCCATGTTCTTTCGCGTGTTTTTTAGACATCTTCCATTCTATGATTTCGCACGGGGTCGAAGACTTCCCCTAAATAGCGCTTCGCGTGCCCATTTTTAGTTAATATTTTTTCCAGACTTCGCTCGGGCAAGCCGTCCTGCCTTCCAATCTTCTATTTTTTTATGATTCCCTCCGAGCAATACTTTCGGAACTTTATAGTTTCTGCCTTTCCATTTTAACACTTCGGGGCGAGTGTAGACATCGGGGCTTGCCACACGTTTCTCTTCGACAGACTCAAGTGTACCCAACACGCCGGGGATCTGTCGTGCAACCGCGTCAATCACGATCATCGCGGGCAACTCCCCTCCCGTCAACACATAAGGGCCAACCGAGACCTTTTCCGCTTTCAAGATCTTTGCCGCACGCGCATCAACACCTTCATAGCGCCCGGAAAGAAAAATAATATCGTCATATTTTTTCGCCCAATGCTGTGCCATCGTGTTGGTAAATTGCTTCCCATCAGTCGCAAAAAAGACCACCTTCGTCCGCTTCGCACCATGCTTTGCCTTTGCAACCGCCTTGAGGAACGGCTCCGCTTCAAGTACCATGCCGGGGCCACCACCGTAGGGACGCCGATCAACACGCGCCCATTTGTTCTTCGTAAAATCACGCGGGTTATAGTACTTCACACGAATGAGTTTCTTCTCAAGCGCGCGTCCTAAAATGGAGTCGTTCACATACGGCTCAACGATGCCGGGAAAAAGTGTGATGACGTGAAATCTCATGGTATAGAGTATGTACCAAACAACACCAAAAAGAAACTACCCCCGACCTTTGGTGGTCGAGGGGTGACTCTGTCTTAAAATATTAGGGGCCGTTAGGGTTGTTTTCTGAGATATTCTTTGAACCGGTCGAGTACGTGATCATGTCTGCGTGTTTCGATCTGGTTAATGACCTGCTCGAAATCCTCGACCTCTCCCCTAAGTTCCTCCAAGTTCTTGAAACTGCCGCGACTCCTCTTTATACGCTTCCCTTCGTCAAGAATACGCTCATAGATCTCGATGGCTCGAGCATTGAGCGCATCATCCCCTTCACCGTCGTTCAACATTTTCTCAAGGTCTTTGATGTCCGCCGCCCGCCCGACCATTTTGTTTTCTCCGCACAAAGCACCTAGTCAAATGTTATCAAGAGTGAACTCTCTGTCAAATAAGCGCCTCGCTTTTGGTCGCGCCATAGTGGACAGTTGTGCGACACGATTCTGAGGAAGAGGCGCCGCGTTGGCCGTGTTTTAATGGAAGGAACATGGCACGGTTCCTCTGAGCCGACGGTTACGCGGCGTGATGTCGGGACATCAACAGTTGCGGGGCATGATTTCATGAAATCAAAAACCCTCCATTCCGGAGAGTTGCGCTTTAGTACATTAGGAAGTTTTTTGCCAACCTTCTCCTCTTAAGGGATCGGCGGTGGGCACGGAGGAGTGCTTCGGCCATCCTTCTTACTTTGACCAGATCGCCGAACACCCTCTCTGCCGATGCGTCGGGCATGTTTGCGGCGCCGGCACAAAGCAGCGCTTTGACTATTGGACCAAACCGCGTTTTTCCCAGTTCCGCGATCAATCGCTCTTGTGGTGTTTTCACAACCTTCAGCATGTCCTCTCCCCGGAAAAGTCTCTGTTGTGTCCGGAGAAATCCTCTCATAAAATAATTCTTCCGTCTATATAATTCTTCGCAAACAAAAAACCCGCCGATGGCGGATCTTTTGTTTCCATTTCAAGTATGTATGACTTATGCCTTCAAGTCGGCAATCACATCATCAACATCACTATTCTCTGATGCCGTTGGTCGGTCACCCGAGCGCTTGCCTCCTTCCGGCTCATTAATCTTCAGGTTCACACGGGCATTGTTCTTCATGCCTACCACGCGAAGAAGTGTGCGAATCGCCTTTGCGGTGTTCCCCATGCGACCGATCACCTTTCCCATGTCCTCCGGACTAAGATCCAGTGTGAGTAATACGCCCATCTCGTCAACCACTCGCGATACTTTCACTGCACTCGGATTGTCGACAAGAGACTTCACGAGATATTCGAGAAACTCTTTGTCGCCGTATGTTTCAGCCATATCGTTTAGCTATCAATTAGTAATATCTACCACAGTGAGGCGATAACGCCGTCTTGCTGCTTAAGAGGAATTATGTACCAAAACAAACTTTTGTCAACGCGTGCGCGGCGATGCTGTATAAAAAAAGCCGCCTTCCACTGGTGGAGGCGGGGTCACATAGAAATCCTACGAAGGAGGTAGGGCGCAGAGCATGAAGTTGCCGTTGGGAACACCCTTATCGTCCTCGTCCGGCACAAGGTAAACTTCTCGAGATTGCGCAAGCGCGTCCATAATGCGTTCTGCCGTGGAACACGCAGTGCCCAGTTCCCTTACGCACCCGCAAGACATGTTCATTGTTTCGCCGTGGATCCCGTATAGATCAGAAAGGTAATCCTTTCCTCCACCCCCGAGTTTTCCAAGAAAACAGGTCAACGTTTCGCGTTCGCCCACTTTGTCTTGTGTCGGTGTCTCGGTCGGCGTAAGCACTGTAGATAGCCATCTATTCAACGCCCACTTGATCTCCTCCAATTCTCGGGAAGGTTGATCAAAACGAAAACCCGCCTCGAGAAAGATCGGCTCAGGGACTTTTCCCATCGGGAGCTTCACCATTACTTTTCCTCCTCTCCGTCTTACTTCAATTTCCTGACAAAGACTAGCGTGGGGTCAAAAAAAGGTCAACCCTATAGTAAGCCCACTCAGAAGTGGTCTACTACGGGGCAAGCCCCGTTCAAGTTACATCTTAAAATCTCCGATGACATTCAGCGCGCAGTGTGACCAAGTGTGAGACGAGCCCTGTATTACTAGGGTAGTTATCACTTCCAAAAACCGCCAGACTGGGCAGTTCTTTGGAAAATTTTTATCTTTATGCCGCAGGGGTTTCAGCTTCAGCTATCGGTGCTACGGATTCTTCTGCTGCCGCGGTAGCCTTCGGTTCTTCCTTCGGAGCCTCCTTCACCACTTTCGTCTTCTTGTTCATTGCATTCACCTTCTTCCCTGTGATTACCTTTGCGTCCACCAAGAGATTGTGCACCGTTGCAGAAGGCTGCGCGCCCTGGCTGATCCAATACTTCACACGCTCACCATCTATCTGGGGAGTCCCCTTACGTGCATCATATGAACCGACGTACTCCACAAGCCCACGAGTTTTCTTCGGAGAACGGCGGCTATCCTGCACAATGATGCGAAATGACGGGTCATTCGTCCGCCCAACGCGTTTCAGTCGTATTGCTAACATGGGAGGGATACTACCAGACGCAGTTTTTTTGGTCAAATTCCCAAAAATTCTATATAATTTGCTTATCATGACTCCACCGCCGATTGGCCAATTAAATCTCCATATCCCCGTCACACCAATCCTTCTTTTCTCCATTTTGGCGATTCTTATCGTCCTGTGGGGTGTTTTCACCATTGTCATCCGTTATCACTGGAAAAATTATGGGACAGGGAAACTTGAAGTCTTCACGATGAACTTTTTCTACTTCGTAGGATCCATCATCCTCATCGTACTTATGGTCGTCTTTGCGCTTCTTTATCTCGCCTCAGTAGCATAATCATCGTATTTCTACTCCCTACCCACTACTCACTACTCCCTGTATTCACATGATCGAGATCGACAAAAACGAGCGCGTGCTCCGAATAGTCCGCAAACACTGGTTCGTCCTCTTGGGCGATCTGTTTCTCCTCACCATCTGCCTGATGATCCCCGTTCTTCTTCTTTTCACTCTCCGCACTCTTCCCTTTGCCACATTCTTTAGTTGGTCGGGTTCTTCGGCTGTCGCCCAGGGATTCTTTGTTATCGCGTGGCTTTTTATCGTTTGGATGATCGGCTGGGCGCTTTGGACGAACTATTACCTCGACGTTCTCATTGTCACCGACAAGCGTGTCTTCACCATTGAACAGCACGGCCTCTTTCGGCGCACATCGTCATCTTTTCGTATCGACCGCATCCAGAACACCACCGTCGAACAAAGCGGGATCATACAGACCCTCCTTGGATTCGGTACGATACGGCTTGAAACCGCGAGCGAAAGCGAGAACTTTGTCGGCACATTCATTACCAACCCATACGAGATCAAGAAGTTCATTAATGAGATGCATGACACTGCTGTCGAGAAATCGCAACTCGTCCACACTGAAGGCAGCGCCTCTCCCGTGAAGGGCGTCGCGTTTGCGTCACCTCTTCCGCACAAGAGCGTAGAGCCGTTCCAAAGTAGCGACGACGTGGACAAGCGTTAATTTACTACAGGGATGAAATATATTAAAAAGCAATACCGCTCAAAAGAGGAATTCAAGAAAGAACGAGCACAACGCCGCGTGAAACAAGCTGTAAAAAAACACGCTGCGGAACAGAGCCGTACTGCCCCAGCCAACACGAGGGATGGGAATAATCGCCACGGGCGAGCAAAATTCCCCACCACTCATTCAGTCGAAGGGACGATCCGTATCTCTTCAAAAGGCGTGGGGTACGTCGAGGTGGAAGGAATGAAGGAAGACATCGAGATAGATCCTTACTTTTTGGGTACCGCGCTTGACCGAGATCGGGTCAAGATCACCCTCCACGGAAAGCAGGTCGGCACACGCCAGAGTGGCGAAGTGACGCAGGTGCTTTTTCGCAACAAAACGAAATTTGTCGGCGTCATCGATCGCGAAGGCGGGAGTTTTTTCCTCATACCTGATGACTTTCGTATGTACCGCAATATTCTCATTCCTGTGCAAAAACTAGGTGGCGCACAAAAAGGTGACAAGGTATACGTCCGGATGACGGAATGGAAGGATACAAAAAAAGAACCCTTGGGTGAAATACTTCGTGTGTTGGGGAAACCCGATACACACGAAGTAGAGATGCAGGCAATCATTCTCGAGCGTGGTTTTGAAACGACATTCGATCCCGATGTTACGGAGGCGGCGGCACAAGTACCGCTTGAGATTCCGGGAGATGAGATCACGGAGCGACGCGATTTCCGCGACGTCCTTACGTTCACCATCGACCCTGCCGACGCAAAAGACTTCGACGATGCACTTTCGTGGAAAAAGCTCCCTGATGGAAACGTTGAGGCGGGCGTCCATATTGCCGATGTTTCCTATTACGTCACCCCAGGGTCGCGGATCGACAAAGAGGCGCTTGAACGCGGAACGTCGGTCTATCTCGTCGATCGAACGATTCCTATGCTTCCGGAGCGGCTTTCGAACGGTATTTGTTCCTTGGTCGAAGGCGAGGATCGGCTTACCTTTTCCGCCGTCTTCACGCTAAGCAAAGAGGGCAAGCTACTCGATGAATGGTTCGGGCGCACGGTGATCCATTCCGCGAAACGCTTCTCGTACGAAGAGGCACAGGGAGTGCTCGACAAAAACGAGGGACTGCATCGAGCTAAAACCCCGTATTGGCGGGGTTCGCCCGACCCGCAAAGCGGGTTTAGGGAGGCGCTTCTTTCACTCGACCATATTGCAAAAAACTTGCGCAGTGAACGCATCAAGGCGGGGGCGATTGCCTTTGAAAGTGAGGAAGTGAAATTTGAACTTGATAAGAACGGAAAACCGCTTCGCGTCTACAAAAAAGTTCTCCAAGACACGAACAAGCTAATCGAGGAGTTCATGCTTCTCGCGAACAAGCGCGTCGCCGAGCTCATCGCCACAAAAGACAAGCGGGCGGAAACGGTTTTTGTCTACCGCGTTCATGATGCGCCGAACGAGGAACGCATGCGAGACCTCCGTGATTTCCTCGAAGGCATTGGTTACAACCTGAAGCTCGACAAATCCGGGGCGATCTCCTCGCACAACATCAATAAGATGCTTGAAGATGTCCGCGGGCGCGCCGAAGAAGCAATGATACAAATGGCAACGATACGCTCGATGGCAAAGGCGGTCTATGCGACAAAGAACATCGGGCACTTTGGACTTGGTTTCGAATACTACACCCACTTCACCTCTCCCATCCGCCGTTACCCCGATCTCATGGTGCATCGCCTGCTCCAGCATTATCTTGAGGGACACGCAGTGCCGAAGAAGAAACTTGAAGAACAAGAACATCTCGCACGATATTCCTCGCAGATGGAGATCGCCGCCGCCGAAGCCGAGCGCGCATCGATCAGGTACAAACAATGTGAATACTTTGCCGAACGCATCGGGCTTGAGATCTCAGGCACCATCTCAGGGGTCACCGAGTGGGGTATCTATGTCGAGGACCCGGAAACGAAAGCCGAGGGTATGGTCCATGTGCGTGATATTCCCAATGACTTCTACTTCTTTGAACAGAAAAACTATCGCATCGTCGGAAAAACTCACGGCAAAGTGTACCGCCTAGGCGACAAGGTAAGGGTAAGAATCGCAACGGTCGATCTCAAAAAGAAACTCATTGGAATGAAGTTGATATAAGCATTGGGCTTTCATCGGCAGTTGCGCGATGTAATTCCGAGAAACCAAAAACCCGCTGAGGTGGCGGGTATTATTCTCGTGTCCGGAATCTAGAGCAGACTTGCATTCAAGTACCTTCCTGAGGGGTGCAGACAGAATCGTGCCGAGTCTTTATTCGGATTCATGAACACCCAGAGTGAATAGAGATCGAACATTTTTTCCCTTCCTTCGAAAGTCATGAACGAAGTGTGGAGCTCCAGATACGTATCGTTGCGCTCAAGCTTGAAGATCTGTTCACGGATCACCTCCATTCCAATATGGATTAGGTCGCCCTGACCCCGATATTGACGCGCAAACTGAGGCCCAAGTTCTGCCGGTGCGAGCACATATCCTCTCGCAAGAGCACGCTCACAGATACTTCGATAACTCGCCTCTTCAGCAAAACCAAGGTACGCAGGAGTGAGTACGCCCGTGCATATCGGCAGCAGTGCCGGACTGAGTGGCGTGTGATCGAGAAGTAGGTCAACCGCAGTTGCCTCAACCGAGCAACCACTAACACTCACTGCTTCGCAGAGAGCCTGAGCGGTCTTGTGTGTTCCCAACTGCGTGCACCAGAAAGGCCTCCATGCTTTTTCCCGCCCAGGTGCTTTCCCCTCCAACAGGTTCTGGACCCCGGCAATAAATTCGTGATAGTCGAGAGAGCCCGCGTTTATCCTAGTTTCACCATCGCGGAACTTTCTCCACGTCGCGCCTAGTGCCTCATCTCCAAGCTTTCCTTTGCCGTCGAAGACAGATGCGTGTTTCGTCCGTCCAAACATGACAGTTTCCTTCTTTGTGATTGAAACGTACAAATGCACAACCCTGCCGGGCGTGCACTCACGACCCGAAGTCGCAAATATACATTAACTTACACTTTAGATTTTGTCAAGCGTACATTTTCAGGAAGTTGTTCTAAGCTTTTCTTAGTCTGAACCTTGAAGGGGGCCGTACATGAAAGTTGTTCCCGGATGGTACCGCCACGAGAAAGGTGGTGTCTACCGAACCACCTATAATGTCATTGGCGTTGCAACGCATACGGAAAGCAGTGAGCAATTCGTCTTTTCCCAGACATTGAACCCTTTCCATGGCGACTTCGCGCACATGCCACTCCAACAATTTGCCGATGGCGTTGACGTTGAATTCATCTGCCGCCAGGTGAATCCGGCCCCCACCCTTGTCCCGCCTCTTTTGCGTTCTTACGATCTTCAGCCCGGGCTCTACGAGCACATGCGGGGTACCCGATACAACATACTCGGTGTTTCCACTGGTGTTGGCACCGAAGAGCAAGCTGCCTTGTACCAACCGCTCGATGGTGAACATCGGTATCACTTTTTCCTTCGCCCACTTGCAAACTTTCGGGAACGCATGACGAGACCCGGGCAAGAACACAAAGTATCGCGTTTCTTTCTGCTTGACCCATACAGAGAACCGCGTATCGCGGAAGAGTATCAGGACTAGAGGAAAAGCATGATGCTCAACTATGCCGCACTTGAACAAACAATGTTCAGCAAAAAGGAAAAGCGAGGATACGTGAACAGAGAACCCCTCACGGACCCGATGGAAGTGCTTGGGCTTCTCTACACGCATCCGCTCGCAAACGATCGCCCGACGAAGCACCTCATGCCCTACCCCATTCTGGGACCCTTGCCCCGTGGAATCGCGCTTGAGAACAACCTCCATACGCCCTTCATCGAGTGGTCGTGGGTAGATGAAGTTTGTGGTCTCTCTCCAGACGCAGAAGATTGTCTCGTCGATGTCAAAGTCGTCGATGGACTTATCCGGGAAGGCTGGGTCGAAGAAACGCCTCGCGTAAATGTGTTCAAGATCTCCTTGCTTGGCATCGCTATCTATGCCGCATGGCGAAAAAAGATGTCCGAACAAGAAACGGCCTCAACGAGTGCGTTGTCTTCGGACTAACGCAAAACAGCCCCGCCAAAGCAGAGCTGTTTTTTTAACATCAATTTCTTCTCTCCGAGCGAGGTATTGCTTTTGCCAACTTTGCCCACGCAGTAGGCATGGTTGCAAAGTTGAGCACCCCTGAATAGCCTTGCGGGGCTATTCAGGGGTAAGAGTTACTAATAGAGCGCAACGACCTTTCCTTCATAGCGAGGCAAATACTCACCTTTTGAAAACATTGCGGAGGCCGACGGGCCGAGCATAGGAATTCGCCAGTAGGCGAATATCCGCGTTTTCAAGAGGTGAGTATTGCCGAGTGTCGTTACATCGGCTGTCCACCACTCACGCCGGAATCAGCCTTGCACTTGTCGCACTTGCATCCAATGGCAAGCATTACGCCGACAAGACCGACGAGGACATAAACACCCCACTCAAGCCACGCCCATGTTCCAAAAACCATGTGGAAGACATTCCAGTCTCCACCAAAAAAACCGCCAAGACCGACCAAACCCCAGTTGATCGCGCCGGCAATTAAGAGCCAGAAACCAACGGTCGAGGCCATACACCCCTTATCTTTCATAATGACACACATAAAAAGTTAGATTAGTGATTAACTCCGTTAACTCTTTCATTGTATCGCGCCACGATAACATGGGATAGCCTATTGTCCACTAATTTTAGGCCCAGGAATATGGGCGAAATCAATTTTCTTTCCCCTGCGGTGGACTTTTTGCCTCCACCTTCTAAAAACACTATATTAGCTAATTTTTGCTATCGCTAGAATTAGCTAAATATCTCTGATTGGGGTGCAGCTCAACAGAACCAACGCACTGCGCTAGCACCGTAGTCAGCATCCCTTCCCTGTACCAAAGAATTAGCTGGGGATGGTTGTATAAAAAAACGCCGGAAGAAATTTCCGGCATTAGTTATTGTTGGTTACTTTGGAGGTATTGCGGAAGTTTGCAAAGGAAATTTTTGATTTATATATGCAATATCTTCCTTAGGCACACTGCCCTCAAACTCAGCGTATTCTTTCTCACTCACCGCAAGCTCCTCTTTTTGTCTTTGATAGTCTTCGGGGAACAACCCGTGCAAATCGAAACCTTCTGTTTCTGCTAGCTGTTTACGTAGAAAGTTTATTTTTTTTCGTAAACCCAGAGCCCTTGCACCTTCTTCCGAAGTCAGCATAATTCCGAAGAATGCGTACTCACTTTTTGTAAGCGAAAACTCCTTGCGTTTCTGCTCTGCTTGTGGCATCTGATTTCCCAAATTTCTATGTCCACCATGAAATATATACTAACGTTATTACAAAAATGAATCAAGGGGGAAGATCGATAAGTGCGCTTAAATTACTATTTTGCCACTTCGATTGCTTCTTCAAAGGCAATGGACAACACCTTCGAGACTGCATCCGAACCCATCGTGATGCCGTAGAGCACACCAGCTCTCGACATCGTTTCACGGTTGTGTGTGATGACCATGAGTTGGGAAAGTTTTGCGAGGTTTTCGATCATGTCGCCGTACTTTCGGGAATTCGCCTCATCGAGCGCCGCATCGGTCTCGTCGAGCACCATAAAAGGCGGCGGATTGACCTGAGAGATCGCAAAGAGAAGCGCGATCGACGTGAGCGCTCGTTCTCCTCCGGAAAGCATTTGGAGACCTTTGATCTTTTTGTGCGGAAGCGAAACCGCAATATCAATCCCCTCTTCCTCGGTCTCTTCTTCCTCATCTTCGGCAAGCTCGGGACTTTGCTCCCCCGGGATGTCACTCAAATCAATGTCGGTATCACGACGCTTGCGTTTTTCGATCTTCACAATATGAAGTTCCGCAACGCCACCGCCGAACATAAGCTTGAAGAACTCACTGAACTGCTTGTTGATCTTTTTTACCCCCTCTTTGAATTCCGTGTCGAGTTTTTCGTTCAACTCGACAATGAGCTCGTGCAACGATTCTTGCGTCTTCACCAGATCTTCGATCTCGCGCTCGAGATAAAGGTCACGCTCTGTCGTTTCTTTGAATTCTTTTTCCGCGTCTTCTCCGCCCGCGGCTCCGATATCCTCAAGCTTGATCTTGCCGCGTTCGATGACACGGCGGCGCGTTTCTTGTTCTTCGCGCGGTTCGTTCATCACCTCCTCCGTGTCGATCACTACGCTCGAATAATCGAGCACAACCTCGCCCAAGAGTACCTTCGCCTCGTTTAGTTCTTCCTCGAGACGACGCGACTCGCGTGCGAGACTCTCTTCTTCACCACGCATTCGGTCGAGTTCACCTTGAAGTTCTCCCCGGCGCGCCATCATTTCAAAGAGCGCCCGCTCAGTATCACGCGAACGTTCTTTTTCTTGGTCGATCTCGGCTTTCACTGTCTGATATGTCTCCTCAAGCAGACGAGATTCCTCTCCAACCTCGCGGAGTGATGCTTCTGCTGTCGCTTTTTCATCCCTAAGCTCGTTCAGTTCACGATAGTCCTCGTCGGAGAGTGACTGGTGGCCGGCGGCCTCTTTGTATCGCGACACGAAACTCCGGAGCACCTGGCGCACTGTGGCCAATATATTTTTCACATATCCGAGGTCACTGGAGTGCTCTCCGTTCGCAAGCTCCCCTTCGATCTCCCGCGCGAGCTCTTCCACATCTCCAAGCCGTATCGAAACGTCCTCCGTATGGAGAAGTGCAGCCTGCTTCTTCTTTAGCTGTTTCTCTTCGAATTCGACCATTCCCTCGACACGCCCGAGAGTGCGCGAGAGCTCATCATGACGCGCACGCGCCGCACGAAGTTTCGATTCAACATCGAGCAGACGGCGACTCTTTTCATCGCCGGCACTTTCTTTTGCAAGTTCTTCGCGTGCGTGTTCGACTTTGAGATTAAGGTCGGCGAGTTCGCTCGCGGGAGCATGTTTTCGCCCCGTAATATCATTCTTCCTGTGTTCAACATAGACCTCTTCACGTTTCAAATATTCGCGATAAAGGCCGAGCAGCCGTTCTCTGAGCTCTTTCCCTTCATTCAACTTCTCTACCTGCTTCTTGAGAAAACGTAGGTGCGGAGCGATCTCGCGACGGAGCGCTTCGGCCTCTTTCATGTTCGCCTCGGTCTTCTCGAGACGACGCTCACTTTCCGCACGCTTGTATTGATAGATCTTGAGCCCCAGCGCGTCCTCAAGCATTTCGCGCCGCTCTTTTGGATTCGCGTTTAAAATATGGTCCGCTTCTCCTTGGGAGATCATGTGGTGCCCCGACGCACCAATATGCACCGCGGAAAGGAGCTCAAACACGTCACGCAAGCGCACCTGTGAACCGTTGATGAAGTACTGGTTCGTTCCGTCACGGTACACTTCACGCGTGATCGCCACTTCGTCAAAATCAAGGTCGAACTCGCGTGACGAGTTGTCGAACGCAATCGTCACACTTGCGCGGTTGGCGCGTCCCGTCGATTGTGAGCCGTTGAAGATAAGGTCCTCGCCACGCTTCCCGCGCATCGATTTCATTGACTGCTCGCCCAAAACGAAACGAATGGCCTCGGCGACGTTTGACTTGCCTGACCCGTTGGGACCAACGACCGACGTGATCTGGGAATTAAACTCCAATACCGCCTTCTTTCCAAAGGATTTAAAACCGACGATTTCGAGCCGTTTCAGACGCATATTGCCCTATTCTAACACAAAAGCTAGAAGCAGTGAGAGATTGGTGCGAGCTCACGAACGATGGAAAACTATTCTCCTCCCCATGCTTTCTTCTTTAACCCCGCTTCGGCCGCCAGTTGTTCTGCTTCTTGCTTTGAAGCGCCCTCCCCTTTTGCGACAAGGTCAGAGCCGATATATACACCCACTTCAAAGCGCTTGTCATGGTCTGGTCCGCTTTCGTTGAGCACAACGTAATTCGGCGTAATACCCGTCCGTTCCTGGGCTTCCTCCTGAAAACGGCTTTTTGCGTCTTGCCATGAGCGATTTTCTACTATGGCATCAAGTTGCTGGAAAAGACTCTTGCCGATGAACTCTTTCGCCGTGTCATACCCGCGGTCGAGAAAGGTCGCCCCAATCACCGCTTCGAATGTATTCGCAAGAATATATTGGCGCGCACGTCCCATATCCTTCGCCTCGCCGCGCGAAAGAAGGAGGTAGTCATTCATCCCCCACGCTGTCGCCGCATCCGAAATAGAGTTTGTATTGACGAGCGCCGAGCGGTACGCTGTCAGTTTCCCTTCAGGCTCATTCGGATATTTACCAAAAAGGTATTCGGTCATGACAAGTTCCAACACTGCATCACCAAGAAACTCGAGACGCTCGTTGTGCTTCAAGTTCGTCCCGCGGTGTTCATTCAGGTAGGAGCGGTGCGTAAAAGCCTCCCGCAAAAGCGCGATGTCTTTAAAGGCAACACCAATGTGTGTCGCAAACTTTTCGTAATCGATAGTCTGGTGATCCATGCGGGAACGCTAACCTATTTACTCTCCTTCAGC
>Ga0209541_10003874_pt1 | contig 27085 bp, 32 predicted proteins | sample RifCSPlowO2_01_FD_184027 | JGI IMG/M metagenome (GOLD analysis project Ga0209541, IMG submission 184027) | Groundwater microbial communities from Rifle, Colorado - Rifle CSP2_plank lowO2_0.1 (SPAdes) (version 2) | ecosystem: Environmental > Aquatic > Deep subsurface > Groundwater | place... | reverse complement strand
TACTTCCCAAACTCGCCGTATAAGCCACTTGATTAACCGTTTCCTTTTGTTCCACCTCACGGATAACTTCTTCGGCGAAGGACAGGTCGGTAACTGAAAATTCGAGGCTAGCAGGGAAAACTTTTGGACTTACAAGTTCTGAGAGTACAGGTTTGTCAGATGTTGCTTTTCTATAAATTTCGAGCGCATCTTCTTTGGAAACATAACGCACATTTCTTACTCTTGAGTCGGTATCCAACTCTTTTTGTAAGACTGAAACTTGCTCACTGGTTGCTTCATTTTTTAAGAAAGCAATAATCTGCGGCTGGGTTTCAAAGTGCCGTAAAGTCGAATGTGAAGCGTAAGCCAAAATTGCCAAAATTGTGGCGACAAAAAAGGTCAGAGTCATAATTAACACTGCCGCCAGAGCCTGGTACGGCGAGCGCCTAATATGTTTTCTTGCGGTTTTAATATACGACATCATTCTGAGTACTTTGCTCCTTTTTTGTCTGAAATAATTTTACCTCCACGAAACAATATAACTCTTCTTTTTAAAGAATTAACAATGTTTTCGTTATGAGTCGCCATAATCACGGTAGTTCCGTCCTCTTTTGTTTGCCGATCCAAAAGCTCAACAATCTGGCGGGAAGTTGCAGGGTCTAAGTTTCCAGTCGGTTCGTCAGCAAGGATTAGTTTTGGACGGGTGACAAGAGCCCGGGCAATGACTACTCTTTGTTGTTCGCCTCCGGCGAGCTGTTTAGGAAAAAGGTTAGCCCGGTCTAAAAGTCCAACTTCATCTAAAGCGTCTTTAATCCTTTTTTCGTCATTTCCGCCATCACCGGCTACTTCTAGCGCCAAGGCTACATTTTCCCAAACAGTTCTGCCAAAAAGCAATTTAAAATCCTGAAATACTACGCCAACTTTCCTGCGGTAATAAGGCAAGTCGCGCGCCTTGAGACTGCCAATATCTTTCCCTTCGATTAATATTTTGCCTTTATCGGGCATAATATCCCTTAAAAGAAGGCGTACCAGGGTGGTTTTTCCGGCACCTGAAGGACCGGTAATGAAGACAAATTCACCCGCTTCTACTTCAAAAGAAACGTCTTCCAAAGCAGAAATCGAACCGAACTTTTTAGCGACATCTTGAAATTTAACCATTTGGGCATTTTAGGGAATTACTCAAGGATTTTAATTTTGCCTACATCCATTAACCAGCCGGCTTTTTTGGCACCAATGGTTTCTCCCCAAACCTCAACCTTTTTATCGACAAACTGGTCCAAATCAACAACAGAAGAAGTCAGGTAAACACTTTGGCTTGTGCCTCCGGGTCTTTCCAAGTGATGTGTTCCTTCACTATCAATCCCGCCATATTTTAACGTACCTTCTGCGCGGTCCCTGAAGGTTTTAACGTCATCCAATCCTGCTTCTCTTCCGCCTGATTCTCCACCTGGGGCAACTGCCAATTTTTCGCCTATTTGACCATTAACAGGGATTGAAGTTTTGCCTTGGGAGAAAAACCATCCGGTTGCCGTGCCGGCTAAGATAATAACAAGCACTAGCATTCCCGGAAGAAGTGTCGTCTTGACAAAACTACCACTACTACCCTGGGGTTCAAATCTTGTTTGAGGAATAAAATCCATCGTTTCTGGCATGGCTAAAATCACTATACCATTTTTCTTCCCCACAACCAATAACCAGCTCCCCAAAAACGGGCAAACTCAGAGTTTGACTGGTCAAAATTGTACCATGCAGGCTGAGCTTTTTTAAGCAATCTGGCGTACAATTTATCCGCAAACACAGGTAATGTCAGGCGCGGAAAAGGCCGGTTGCCCCGAATTTGCATACTCTTCAACCCGGCAAGTTGAAAAATCTTTTTATAATCCGCCCAAGAAAGGGAATTTTCAAAATATAACGGCTGAAAATTGCGCTTTGCTTTTTCTAGACCCTTTTCCCAATTTCCGCGAAAAATCCAATAACCTAAAGTTACGATAAAATTAAACACGTTTCCAAAAGTTTGGACAGAGAAACGCGAAGGCACAATATCGGCAAATACCAACCCGCCCTTTTTCGTAACCCTTACCATTTCTGAAATCGCCTTTTTAGGATTAGCAAAGTGCTCTAACAGGCCAAAGCTCGTCACGACATCAAACTCATTATTTTCGAACGGCAGTCTTTCTGCATCACCTAAGACAAATTTTCCGCGAGTTTTCTCATTTTTGAAATTTTCTTCTGCCGTATTAAGAATCTCTTGGTTACTGTCAAGGCAGTGTGCTGTAAAACCCCGCTTGGTAAAATAAAGGGAAACAAAAGCAGTTCCACAGCCAACTTCCAGCATTTTCCCATATTTCGGAAAAATACTTTGCAAAAACCGGACTTTAACTATTTCAAAAAGCTTACCTTGGGTTTGGGCGTCTTCAGAGTAGGATAAATCACGGTTAGTAAAAACCTCTCCCCAAACTCCTTGAGATCCTTGAAAATGCTTATCCATTAAAGTTTTACGCCCGGAACTTAAGCTCTGCCTCGACAAAAGCCTCCAAATCCCCGTCTAAAACCGCATCTGTATTACCGGTCTCAACATCGGTGCGTAAATCCTTAACCATTTTATAGGGGTGTAAAACATATGATCTAATTTGAGTTCCCCATGCCGCCGGCCGGTAATCTCCTTTTATTGATTTTGCATGTGCCTCTTGTTCTGCTTCACGCTTCGTCCACAACTTTGCCCGCAACAAGGCTAGTGCAATTTTTCTATTTTGCTCTTGAAAACGTTCTGTTTGGGCGGTTACGACAATCCCCGTGGGTTTATGAGTTAAACGGACTGCAGTTGAAACTTTGTTAACGTTTTGACCCCCATGACCGCCTGCCCGGAAAAATTGGATTTCAACTTCTTCTTCTTTTATTTCAATCTCTCCTGCTTCTTCCAGCTGGGGCATAACTTCTACTAAAGCAAACGATGTTTGGCGCAAACTATTGGCATTGAACGGAGATTGACGGACTAATCTGTGGGTTCCTGCTTCGCGCTTCAGATATCCATAGGCATATGGTCCTGAAACCGTTACAGTCACAGATTTTATTCCGGCTTCTTCACCTGCCTGTTGATCAACTACCTCTGCCGCCCATTCACGTCTTTCAAAAAAACGTAAATACATGCGCAATAGCATTTGCGCCCAATCCATAGCCTCTGTTCCACCTTGCCCTGAGTGAATAGAGACAATTGCGTCGTTTTTATCATATGGCTCAGATAAAAACGTGAGTGTTTCCAATTTTTCTATCTTACTGGTAACGATGCCAATCGTCTCGTTTATCTCTGAAATAAACGCTCTTTCTGCCACAACCGAGAGTGCGTCTTCTATCTCTTTCTCAGTTTTACCCACTGTTTCTATTTCTTGCCTGATTGCCCCTATTTGACGCATAATGCCTTGGGCGTATTGGGTATCGTTCCAAAAATCCGGGTTGACGGATTCTGCCTCGAGTTCTTGCAATTTCAACTTTTTGGCTTCCAAATCCAAACCACGCACAACTTTATCTAGGCGTTCTTTTAATTTCAAGAGTTGGTCTTTAAGGCTTTCCATACGGATATTGTACCTGAACTGTGATCGAGAAGCTAAAGGGAGATAATTATCTGTTTCTCAAATAAGAGAAAGTTCTCATCAAAAGAAAGAAGAGAAGGGCTGGTATAACCACAAAAGATAATAAGGCCATATAACCAACGATTGGAGACGTTTGCCAACCAAATAAACGAAAAAGAGTACCTATAAAATCAAAAGGGGCTTCAAATAAATATCTCAAAAGAAAATACTGAGAAGACGTGCCTGAATTAATTGTAAGAAGTACCCAAAAATTGTAGAGGGCTGCGAATAATGCCCAGACAACACCAACAGCCAAAGATAATATTATTTGAATTTTTAGTTCAGAACTCATTTAGTTAAAAACGGCTAACTATTAATTAACTTTTTAGTGAGGTTACCTGACGTTTCCGCAAAGTTCTTCACAAACTGCATTTTTTTGCGCCTCTGGTAAGGTACTTACCGCTTCGACTGACTCCTCTATACTGCGCTTGGTCTCAAAGAACGGAGCAAGCACCGAACTTTTGGCAATTGAGGGTAAAACCTTGTCATAGAGCAGTTTGGAAACAAAATTAGCCTGGGCGTCTCTAACCCCTTCTGCGCTAAAAATCGGCGCATTTGGAGTGTTTTCTCCGAGAATATCGGGGTTATACGAACTCAAAACAAAACGTATACCTAAAAAGGCAACCATAGCGCCCAAAGCAAAGACTGCGGCAAATTTAATTATATGCATCACTCAATTTTCCCTTCTGTCGCTGTCGTACAAATTTGTCCCCGTGCAAGTTCTGAATCAAGGTTGGATAAAACTTGGTAATCCAATATAACACTTTGCGCGGTTGGCACTTGCCTTTCGGTTTGAACCCCTAAAACTTGGGTGATATTTTTCTGGCCAGTGTTTAAAAGAGCCCGCAAATTATTGGGGACATAAAACCCCGACTCTGAATTTAATCCTTGCAGTAAATAAACAAAACCGCCTTCAATAATACCCACAGCCAAGATACCCATTATAAAACCAGCCCAAAGACCATGGAGAGAAGTGCGAGTCAAGATTCTTCTACTTAAACCTAAAAGAATAAAGAGAAAGAAAACAAAAATTCCAGCGATTACAGCCTGAATTGTAGGAGAATTAAGCATCTCAGGAGAGAAAAGGTTTTCAGTTGATAATGAAGGGGTTTTAAAAGGCAGATTCATCACTTAGATTGTAACACTTGGGACAAATTGCCTCAACGAGCTTGACCCCGTTTAGATGGCAAATATCTAACGGGGTTGACAAGCCTGCTATGATGATTGTATGAACGAGCATTGGGAGGATATCTTTTTTGAAGATTAGAAAGCGCCTGCCCATTCTCTCCTCATAGCCTCAAAATCCCCATTTTTAATCGCAGTTCTGATCCTGATCATCAACTCGTTCATAAAATGCACATTGTGTATTGAGGCAAGGCGGAAACCGGAGAGTTCGCGGGCAACAAGAAGATGGTGTAAATAAGCAGCGGAATAATTCTGGCAGGTGTAGCACCTACAGGTTTGACTCCATGATTCTTTCTTAGACTTAAACTTAGACTTAGACACGTCTAGTCTAAACTTGTTTTCTTTTGTTCCGCCGTCCTCTGGATAGATGTATAACAGACCCGAGCGGGCAATCCGGGTAACCGAGGTGTTATCAAAGGTATCAACTCCCCGGCTCAGAGCCTCAAATATTCCTTCCGGCCCGCCGCCCAGACCCAGCGCATGCACCGGTTTATCTTGCGGCCAAAGATCGGCAATTGTATCCAAAGATTCAGCAGTTATTTTGGGATCAGCCCCAATTGTTTCCCCGCCTATCGCAACTCCCGGAAAACCGGTTTTCAAAATAAATTCTAAAGACTGTCTCCTTAAATCCTTGTTTGTCCCTCCTTGAACAATTCCGTATAGTGCTTGATAACTCTTACTCTGTCTCTTTCTCTTGCTTTGTATATCCTGCCATGCATGAAAAGATCTTTCTTCCCATAATAAAGTTCTTTTGAATGCTTCCTTAATTTTCTCCTCTGTGTAGTCTTTGCCTAGCGGCTGATCAAATGCCATAATGATATCGGCATTTAAAACAGATTGAATCTCCATTGATCTTTCTGGAGTTATTAATTGCTTTGACCCGTCAACATACGACCTAAAAGTCGCCCCTTCATCTGTAATTTTGACGACATTTGTCGTCACCCCTCCGAAGCCGTCAGGCGAAGGGGGGTCGCTCCTCATGAACGACACTTGATAACCCCCCGAGTCCGTAATCGTTGGTCCTTCCCACTTCATAAACGGCGCGAATCCACCGAACTGTTCCAAAACTTCTAATCCAGGTCTTAACAAGAGATGATATGTGTTAGCTAAAACTACTTGGGATTTGCATTCGATAATATCTTTTGTATCCAAAGCTTTAACAGTCGCCGTAGTTGCAACCGGAGTATACGCAGGAGTCTCAATTTCTCCATGCGGCGTTTTGATTACCCCCAGCCTTGCCTGCGTTTTTTTATCTTTAGCTTTAATTTGGAATGAAAAATCCATATAGGAATAATACACGATTGCAGTGCAGTGATATACTGTGAGTGTGGGAATAGGAGTAAACGGCATCAACTCCGTAGGTATTGGAGCAATAGAAAGAAGGGGTAGTCCTGGGGTGTTATATGGCAATACTCCCGACCAACAAGTAAAAAGGGTAGCCAGCCAGACTCCAAAAGGTGCGAGTACTGACGGAAATGGCGATATTACTTACAGCGGAGGACTACACCTAGAAAGCAAAGTCCCCACCAAAGAACCCTCTTTTCCTGGAGATGCGCAAATTGCCGCAGTCAAAGGTAACAATATCGACACCATTGTTTAAGTATTTTTGGTACTTGATTTCGTATTTTCTTCGGGTGTAAATTGGGTTGTGATTCACAAATTAAACGCTCCTGTTTCGGTAAAATTTATTTACGACCATAAAACACGCACAGCATACCCTACCGAAGTTGGCTGGGAAAGAAGAGTTTATCCTATTATCAAAATCGGACTACACCACACCTTCCGGACTGGCCGCACTCTTTACCATGTTTTCTCTGTTGCTTCAAAAACCCTCTTTTTCCGGCTTGTTTTAGATACAGACACTTTACATTGGCGACTAGAGGAGGCGTCCGATGGACTACCAGACTAGTTTACCTTTTAATTCTGCACCCTCTACCGTCATGCATTTGGATTTAAATTCCTGCTTTGCCTCAATCGAACAACAAGCAAACCCTCATTTGCGGGGGAAGCCTATTGCAGTTGCCGCATACGCCACAAAAAATGGCTGTATCCTTGCCCCATCTGTCGAGGCAAAACGTTTTGGGGTTAAAACCGGCATGCGGGTGCGTGATGGATTAACCCTCTGTCCGAGTTTAATCGTCTTATCTCCTGACCCTTGGAAGTACAGAAACGTGCACCTTTCCTTCCGACAGCTTTTTAGAGAGTACACAAACGATGTTTTGCCCAAATCAATTGATGAGTTTGTCTTAAACTTAAAAGGTTATCCTGCCTGCAAGAATGGTATGGCGCGCGTTGCACTGGAACTTAAAGACCGCATCAAAAAAGAAATCGGCGAGTGGTTGACAGTTTCTGTTGGCATTGCTCCAAACAGGTATTTAGCCAAGACCGGAGCAGGTTTAAACAAACCAGACGGGTTAGACGAAATTAATAAAAATAACTTTAAGAAAATATACCGGAATTTAGAGTTAACAAACCTTTGCGGGATAAAACTAGCCAATACAGTCCGGTTAAATAGAATGGGGATTTACACAGTTTTGGATTTTTATGAAGCGCCGTTTTGGAAATTAAAATCAGCTTTTGCCTCGATTAATGGCTATTACTGGTATGCAAGGCTTCGTGGTTGGGAGGTAGATAATATAAATTTTGCCCGCAAGAGTTATGGCAACTCGTACGCCTTGCCAATTCCTTTTTCCGCTATTTGTGAACTCACCCCAATTTTGCAAAAACTGTTAGAAAAGTCAGGAGCAAGGATGAGAAGGGCAGGATACAAAGCCCGCGGCGTGCACTTGGCTATTTCGTACCGCGACCGCACGCTTTGGCATCGTGGAGTTACACTGCCCGAACCAATCTTCGACTCGCGCGATATTTATAAATATGCTCTCCGCCTGCTTCTTGAGGCGCCTTGCCAAAAACCGGTAGCCAACCTTGCAGTTTCTTGTTTCAATTTAATTAAAGTCAAAGAGCCGCAGTTAACCTTATTTGAAGATCTGTTAAAAAAGGAGAAGTTGGTACGCGCTGTTGACCGCGTTAATGACCGTTGGGGAAACTTTGTCATTACCCCTGCCAGAATGCTTGGAACGGGCAAATTTGTCCCAGACCGCATTTCCTTTGGCGGCGTCAAAGAGCTGGAAGAATTTACCTTTCAAACACAATAGTTGTAGAATACAGATTATGGGTCTAGAATCCAGAACCATTGATCCGCTTTGGCTGAAAAGATCGCACGGACCCCGTGTACCCGGCCACCAACAAAAACCCCGCCGTTTATCTGGAGACATGATACGTATGCTCGAGGAAAGAACGGCACTTGTTCAGAAAGAAATTCTTGATACTACTCCACTTTCAGAAGTTCAACCTCGAATAAAAGGGTCGCAGCGGGAGGAATAGCCGCTCCTGCTCCGCGTTCTCCATAGCCCAAATGCGGCGGAATGGTTAACTTTCTTTTTCCTCCAACCTTCATTCCCGCGACACCAATATCCCAACCTTGGATTACTTGTCCGGATCCTAAATTAAAAACAAATGGCTCACCGCGGTCAAGAGAACTGTCAAACTTTTCGCCGCTCGTCAAAGTCCCTGTGTAGTGCACAGTTACTTTTTTCCCGGGAATTGCTTCTGTTCCTGTCCCGACTGTTAAATCTTCTTTTACTAAATCCTGCACAGAATCACCTCCTGTCTTCGTATTCTCTGTCTCTGTCACCGTCTCTATCTTATCTGCAGGCTGTAAACGGTAAAAATAGAAAAACGCCCCGACAGAAAGAACAACCATCGCTAAGACAAAAATTAAGTTTGAGTTTACCGCTCCCTTTTGCACAAGAATAATATTAACACAAAAAAGCTGAAGATTTTAAGGTTTTAGAGCTTTTGCCCCAGTAGGAAGATTTGGATGTAGATATTTTCTTGTAGATAATGACATTTCTTCCATTTGACAAGTCATACAAATATGATACAATTATTGTATATGTCAGTACAAACCCTTAACATCTCCTTGCCTAAGGAACTGGTCAAAAAGGTCGACACTCAGGCTAAAAAAGAGTACCGCAACCGTAGCGATTTAATCCGTCAGGCGTTGAGGGTTTATATGGGCAATAGGCAGGAGTGGGACGACCTCTTAGCCTACGGAAAAAAAATCGGCAAGAAAATGGGTATTAAAAGCGAAGACGATGTAAACCGAATTGTCGAGGAATATCGACATGGCAAAAAGTAAGCCTCTTCGAGTCGTCTTAGACACCAACATCTTAATTTCTGCATACGTCTTCGGCGGTAAACCTGGACAGGTTAATAATATGGTCATAGATAAACGAATTATTCCTTTTATATCTCCCACACTATTGGCAGAGCTAACCGATACACTTCTCAAAAAGTTTGACTTTGGTATAACCAGAATTGAACAAATAGAAAGAATCGTAAACAGGCATTTTAATATTGTTTATCCAGCAAAGAATATCGATGTCGCCAGAGACGAAGACGATAACCGAGTTTTAGAAGCCGCAGTTGAAGGAAAATGTGATTATGTTATTACTGGTGACATAGATTTGCTTAGTATAGGAAAATTTAAGAGGGTCAAAATTGTCACTGCTGACCAGTTTTTGGATATCTTAGAAAGTTGAAGAGGTTCAGTGGTTCGAAACACCGGAGCAAATTATACACTCCTATGTATGAGTGTATAATCCACTGTTTCATATTCCGCATTCAGTGTGGAATAGTACTTTAGTATGAGCTCAGTGTCGAAGATTTGGCACCTTTGGAGCTAAAGTTATACAGGAACGCCCTGCTGATTTATCTTTTTGTGTTTTTCTAATAACTTTTTATACTTAGTGTCGGCTTTACTGAGCCGAACTAATTGACCCTTGTCAAGAAAACAAGGGTCTACCCAGCGGAATTTTTTAACTATTATTTTTTGACCTTGAGAAGGAAATTTGTGACCATCTGCATTGCCCAGCAGGGTTTTTAACAACTCAGACACTACAGGGTTATTGCAACTTTCGATTTTTTCCAACGCATACTTTTCGTCTTTGTAAAGATCTTTTTTAGTTAATATTTTCTCTTTAACACATATCCGAACTACTTTAGAAAAGAGAAGGTAGCGCACCACTGCTTGGTACTCTCCCCAATGTTTGGTTTGTAAATCCATATATCCTCGCGCAAACAAGAATGCCGCCCGAGAGTTTGTAAAAACAAGTTTTCCATTAAAATTCACTAAGAGCGGCAAACACTTTTTAACAATATCAGGATTGTACCAATCAACCATTTCCCGTAAAGAATAATCCACCCTGTCGGCACAAAGCTCTGGTGCGTCTTGTTCGAGTAATGAAAAGTTCGCTTCACTCGAAATTCTTTCTAACAAAAAGCCGTGCTTTTTTAATATCCTCGGAATGTCGCTATTTTTGAGAAACTTATGGCGTAGCTCGTCATGAAGACTTTCAGAATTATTGTTTGCTTCTTTAAGCACCCAATCGACAACATGGGAAAAAGCAAAATGAGAAACATCATGCAAAAGCCCGGCAATTTGCTCTTCTAGAGTAGCGCCAACCTTACCGAGTAAAAGCATCACTCCTACCGAATGTTCATACCGGCTAAAGTTTTTATGATGATAATACTTATCTGGAACTCCGTATTGAGAGATATTTTTTAACCTTTGTAGAGCTCGCGATTTAAGAAGTTCTAAGATTACAGGTTCGTCAATTACAAACTTTCCGTACACTTTGTCATTCAACACCATGCCCTTATCATACAAAACTATTTTAGGTTAGCAAGTTGATAATTAGAAAGTTGTAGGTAATGGCATTTTTTTCTACCTAAGTAATATGTATTTAAGCAAGACTTAGTAATAATCTTCCTCGTCTATACCGCATCTAATGTCCTTATGTGCCAACGTATTCCACACCGGGTGTGGAACAGCTTTGCACCTAAGGATATTTTCATAACTGGGAAGCTGGGGGTAATGACAATTTTTGAAATGCTATTCTAATAGGTTACCACACAAATTGAAATTTCAAACCTCTTCTATTTCTATCTCAGGTATTTCAGGCGGATCCCACTTGGACTGCCAATCTTTTCCTATTTGCCCTACACTTCTTAATGGAATTTCTGCAATTAATAATTCTTCTTCATCCTCAGAACCTCTTTTTAGAAAACCTTTATCTCTTTCAACAATTAAAGAATTACCATATGAAGTAAATGGGGTATAGTTTTTACCTACTGTCCCAGGAGCGAGGATGAAAATATCAAACCATCTGCCAAGTAACCACATTGAATCACTCCAAAACTTAATTGAATTCTCATCAACTTTTAATGACATTGAGGGAACAAGAACAAACTCGACCTTTTTTTTCTTCAACTCATAAAACCAATTAGGCGCATAACGGTTAAATGCATCTTTACACACTAATATAGCCATTTTTCCATACTCAGTGTTAAATACTTCAATTTTATTTCCCTCTGTGAAGCCAGTCTCTTTCTCGGGTCTTGTCAAAATAATTTTACGGGTCTTTGATACTAACTTACCTAAATTATCAATATAGAACCCTGTACTGTAAAAATGACCTTCCTCTAAAATAGTATTGGATCCAAATAAATTAATATTAAATTTTATCGCGGTGCGAGATAAGAAATCTAAGGGATTATAATTATGCAAATACTTAAAGAGTCCGCACACACAGTCCTCAGGAAATCCTAATATCTCTACTCCTTCTTTTTTTGCTTGCGTAACAAACTTTAATATATTAGATTCCCCTTCTTCGATTGAAAATGGTACTTTTGCCTGCGCTATACCGACTTTAACAGTAGTTTTCATTTTATATATTAATAATTTAGCTTGGCAACTGAGGATAATGGCATTTTTTCCACTTTTTCCCACTCCCGCACCAACATTGATCATTTCTTCCTAAAGTTTTTTTCTTTGTTTTTTGTTGCGTGTTACTTATTCTTACTGCTTCGCGAGTTATCGGCGTTTGGGTTAAACCCTCCTTGTCAACCGGATCAATATTGGTATCTGCCGCACTTACGTTAATTGTCGGAGCATTGGCCATTTGGGGAACAATCCGAAAAACCCGGCGCGTCAAATTGGCGTCAACATTACTCATTAACTTATCAAACAAATCAAAAGCTTCGTTTTTAAATTCGACAATTGGCTCGCGCTGTCCGTATCCTCTCAAACCCACGCCCTCCCGTAAATCGTCTAAATTGTCCAAGTGTTCCATCCAAAGTTGGTCAATAGAGGATAGATAAGCGTGCTTTTCAATTTTGCGCATCAAGTCCTTTCCCGTTTGATCTTCCCGCCTGTTATAAATGTCTGTAACTAAAGCATTGAAAAACTCGCGGATTTTTTCTTGGTCTCCCAAATTTTTGACTTGGCCCAACAACCTCTTTTGGGACTCATCATCAAAAGGCGCAATTTCTAAAAATTGCAAAAGCATTTTTTCGTAGTCAGGCTCTCCCCCTCCGGCTTCGGCAAAAGCTAGACCAATAACCCCATCTATCTGATTTTTTAATTTTTCAGTTATATCAATCCTTAGAGATTCCTTTTCTAATATTTCCCTGCGCATTTTGTAAATTATTCCTCTTTGCTGGTTGGCAACGTCGTCGTATTCAACGACACGTTTGCGCGCGTCAAAATGAAAACCCTCGACTTTTATCTGGGCTTGTTCAATAGCCCGCGAAATTAAAGCATTTTCAATGGGCTGATCTTCGGGAATATTTAAGCGATCCATCAAACCTGAAATTTTATCTCCGCCAAAAATCCGCATTAGATCGTCTTCAAGAGACAAAAAGAAGCGGGTAGAGCCAGGGTCGCCAAGACGCCCCGAGCGGCCGCGTAATTGGTTATCAATACGGCGCGATTCGTGCCTTTCCGTTCCGACAACATATAAACCGCCTGCCTCAACAATTGCGTCATGACTTTTTTGCCACACTTCATATGCCTTGGATGCAAGGTGTGTTTCGCGGTCCACCCCGGGAGGCGCATCTGGCCTGTCTCCTCCGAGAACGATATCAACTCCGCGGCCAGCCATATTGGTTGCGACAGTTACCGCACCGGGTTTTCCGGCTTCTGCAATAATCATTGCCTCTCTTTCGTGGTTTTTTGCATTCAAGACATTGTGGGGAATTTTTTTGCGTTTCAAAACCTGAGAAATCAGTTCGTTCTTTTCTATAGAAGTCGTACCCACTAAAACAGGCCTCCCTTTTCTTCTTTCCTCGTCTACTTCTCCCGCAACTGCCGTATATTTTGCCCGGGATGTTTTATAAATCATATCTGCGCTGTCCCGTCTAATGTTTGGTTTATAAGTAGGTATAACGACAACGTCTAGTTTGTAAATTTTATGGAATTCTTCAGATTCGGTTGCCGCGGTTCCGGTCATACCGGAAAGAGTTTCGTATAATCTGAAATAATTTTGAAAAGAAATTGTTGCTAAAGTCTTTGATTCTTGCTGAATCTTAACTCCTTCCTTGGCTTCGACTGCTTGGTGCAAGCCGTCAGACCAGCGCCGTCCAAACATTAAGCGCCCGGTGAATTCGTCGACAATTGTTACTGCATCCTCGCGCACCACATAATCCTTATTTTTCAGATAAAGGGTTTTTGCGCGGAGTGCATTTTCAATGTGATGGATAACTTCAAAATCTTTTTCATAAAGATTTTCCACTCCCAAAAGTTTTTCGACTTTAGCGACACCGTGCTCTGTAAGGTTTACCGTCTTCGTTTTCTCATCTACCGTAAAGTCTGTCTCGGCAGATAAGTGTGTTGCCAATTCAGCAAACTGATAATATTTATTGGAAGCTTGGGAGTCAGGAGCCGAAATAATTAAAGGAGTCCGCGCTTCGTCAATCAACACCGAGTCTACTTCGTCAACAATTGCAAAATAGTGCCCGCCTTGACCGCCGCCAGGCGAGGCAGGCCCGCGTTGTGACATGTCGCCCAGTTCTCCGACCATGTTATCGCGCAAATAATCAAAACCAAATTCATTATTGGTTCCGTAAGTTACGTCTGCTTCATAAGCCTCTTTACGGGAACACGGGGCAAGGTGTACCAAACGCTCATCCCCGTGTGAATCGTTTTTATATTCAGGATTATAAAGAAACGATTTACCTTCCTGAATAATTGATCCAACAGAAAGTCCTAAGAGTCGGAAGGTTGGACCGTTCCATCCGGCGTCACGACGAGCCAAATAATCATTGACCGTAACCAAATGTACTCCGCGTCCGGTCAGCGCGCGCAGATATAAAGGAGCAACGGCAGATAAAGTTTTTCCTTCTCCTGTTTTTTGTTCTGAAATTTTTCCTTCGAAGAGTGCAATACCCGCCATTAGTTGGACGTCGTGCTGACGAAGGCCTATTGTCCGCCACGAAGCTTCGCGAACGACAGCAAACGCCTCCGGCAAGATGTCGTTGAGAGTTTCTCCTTTATCAATCCGCTTCTTAAATTCCAAAGTCTTCGCCCCAAAATCTTTGTCTTTTAATTTTTTAACTCCTTCTTCGAGAGAATTTATTTGCCCGACAAGTTCTCCTAGACGCTTTACTTCTTTTGCGTTGGGATCAATAAATCTTGAGAGAATACCTAGCATGGTTCAGGGGGTCAGAGAACTCAGTATATCAGGATATCAGCGAATCAGTGTTTCTGGTTTTCAGTGTATCAGTGTTTCAGATATTCTGAATTACTGGTTTCACTAAAATACCCGACTTACCGAGTATTCCGATCAGCTGAAGTTCCGACTAACCGACCACCTGGTGAATTATATCACTTTTGAGGCTACAACAAATTAAGAATGGAGATAAATTTGCGGAGAAAAAGCAAAGTGCCCGCGATAACAAATTTTGCCCATAAATTGAGCAGTAGTTATTAGACGAGCACTGGCTTAAGAAAAGTTAAACTATTTCCTCTTTTTTCTCTTTGCTGTTTTCTTTTTAGCAGTTTTTCTTGCTTTTTTCTTAGCCATCTAACTCACCACCTTTCCTATCATAAACAAACTTAAATAAGTTTGCACTATACTAGTTAAAGGCTTACAAAAACCTCTTGTCAAGACTTTTTGTTGAACGTAAAAGGATGTATTTGGAGCGTATAATCGTCCCGCAAGTTTATTTCAAAATTTATAGCACTCGAGCGTTGTGTCTGACAAAAATTTTGAGTGGAATTGAGCTAGTTTGTACTATTTGTTGAAGCAAAGAAAAATAATATTTGCCTCTGGTAAAACAGTACTAACTGTTATAAAAATATTGCGTAATTTTTTTTGTAATTTATGTGCCGTTTCCTTTTCAATAAAAGAGTAAAGATGGTTAAACGCCGCAACTCCTCCGGGAGCTAGAATTTTTTGGATGCTGCGGATGAATTTTTCGCGGTAAAACTTCTCGGGGATCTTTGATCCGTTAAAAAGGTCGACTAAAACCAGATCGTACTTTATTCCTTTACCCTCCACCGTCTCTACATATTCCCAAGCATCCCCAATAACAACCTCGATATTTTCGATGCTGGCCAACTGCAGATGTTTCTTACCCATTTCGACCATTAAAGGGTCTATGTCAACTCCGGTTATTTTAGTCCCAGGCCAGTATTTTTGCACCAATTCCGCCGCAGACCCCCCTCCTAAACCGAGGATTAAAACTCTTGTTACTTGTTTCTTGTTACTTGTTACTTTTTTAAGTGCTTTGTTCCAAATACTTTTTACCAGCCAGCCGCTCTGAGAAACTCCGCCTACGATAATACGCGCGCCCTGCAAGTCACGGACAATTTGTATCTTGCCGTTAATGGGAGATTCTTTTTCTTCGACAATTGAAAAAAGTTTAAACATAAAATCGGGTTATCGGGTTATCGGGTTATCGGGTTCACTATTGTAGGTCGGCGCATCTTCGTCTTGAGCAACTGTTAGTTGCTTCGACCATTCGTTAGATTTTTGCAAAAGCATGTCTTGGGTCACCTTGTATTTTTTAATTCCAACTTCTGCAAACGCAGAATTTAACAGTTCTGCCGCCCAAAGATCTTTAGCTCGGCGGTCCGGAGCGCCAAGTAAAACCGCTATAAACCGCTCTTTGTCCCTTTCTGCACTGACAATAGTAACATGACCTGCCTCGTCGGTAAAACCAATTTTAACTCCGTCTGTGCCGGGATAAACTCCAAGAAGAGAATTCCAATTGGGAAGTTCGTATTTTTTATGTTCTGCGGTTTTAGCAATACTTGCCGACTCGGTCTTTATTGTTTCGGCAATTGCCGGATAACTAACTCTGGCATACTCGGCCATTTTGGCAAGTTCGCGCGCTGTAGAAAATTGTTTCGTGTCATCATAGCCGGTTGGATTAGCAAACTGAGTCTTTGCTAATCCTAAGCTCTTTGCTTTCTCACTCATTAGTTTAACAAACACTTCGCGGGAACCCCCCAGTTTTTTGGCAACACTGTAAGCCAAGGTCTCTGCCGCGTCGTTAGTAGAAGTAATTAACATTGCTCTTAGTAATTCCCTGACAGTAAATTTTTCCCCTTCCTCAGCAATTAAAATAGTTGGTTCAAGGCCGGTTGCTTCGGCGGGTACGGTTACAACTTCACTTAAACTCATGATATCTAAAACAACCATCGCCGTCATAATCTTAACCAGGGAAGCAGGCGACCTTTTCCTATCCGGATTTTTAGCAAAAACAACCTCGCCTGTTTTATTGACAACAATGTAAGAGGGGCTGTCAACAATTTTATCCAGCACTCCTTTACCCCGGGCAAAGTCGAAAGGCTTTGCTTTTACCCTATTTTTATTTTCCTCAAAAACCCTTTCGTCAATCTTTTCCTGATTAGAACGTTCTTTATCTTTTTTGGCAGAAGGCGAAAGCAAATGGTCTGACTGCGAATAGTTAGCGGCAAAAAAAACGGCGGCAACTATTAGGAATGAGGTAAGCAAGACCTTGATCATTTGTACCCTTGGGCCTGAAGTGTAAAGAGTCTAGCATATTTACCTTTTTTCTTCATTAATTCAACGTGGCCGCCTTGTTCGATAATTTTCCCTTGATCAACAACTAAAATTCTATCCGCGCGCCTCACTGTCGAAAACCTTTGCGAAACGAAGATTATAGTTTTTTCTTTGGAAATTTTTAACAATTCGTTAAAAATCTTTTCTTCGGCTTCCGGGTCTACGTTGCTTGTTGGTTCATCTAAAATTAAAACTTCTGCTTTTTTGCGGAAAAGTACCCTGGCAATACCAACGCGCTGCCATTGCCCGCCTGACAGTTGGACACCTTTGAAAAAATGAGGCGAAAGAGGCGTCTCGTATTTAAGCGGCAAACTTTCTATATATTCATCCATTCCAGTTTTGGCAGCTGCCGCTCTTATTTCGGAAATTTGGTTTACCCTGTTAATATCTCCATAACCGATAGATTCCCGGGCGGTAAACGAATAATCGTCAAAATCTTGAAAGAGTACGGCAAATTTATCGTGATAGGCAGGATAATTAATATCCTTAACATTTATTCCGTCGACTGTCACTTCACCGCGGGAGACGTCATAGAACCTACCCAAAACTTTTATTAGAGTTGACTTTCCCGCCCCGTTTTCTCCAACTATGGCAATTTTTTCACCTACCGGGAAATTGGCATTAATTCCTTTTAAGATCCATTTCCCGTCTGGTTTGTATTTAAACCAAACATCTTTAATTTCAATTCCTCTGGCAATTTTACCAAGCTTTTTTCCTCCAGTTTCTTTAATTTTACTTTCCAGATTTAAAAACCAAATTAAGTCTCTGACAAAAACATAATTTTCATAAATGGCCAAGAGCGAGCTAGTAAGCCCTGCAAAATTTTGGGAAGCGGCCAAAAGTGCGCGCAAAAAAAGTTCGTAAGAACCAATTGTTATCTTGGCAGAAACTACTCTCAAAACCAAATAAACATTGGCAACTGCATAAAACAACAAAGCAGGTATTTGAGTTAAAATACCCGCATATTCTTTTTGTCTGCTAAGCACCAGCTCCCGGCCGACAATATCATAATGTACAAGCCGCATTTTAGAGATTAAATACTCCCTTAACTTTAAAATCCTTAACTCCAGATAATTTCTGCTTCTTATCAAGTAATGGGACACATGCCCTCTTATTCTGTGTAATGGAGCAGTTTCCAATTCAAAGTCATACCATTTTTTTATAAACTTGCGGTCGACAATAATCGCTGGAAGAGAAATTAGAATTACTCCCAAAGCAATCAAAGGGTGCAAAAACCATAAAATACCAATTGTTGAGATAAAACCAATGACATAGTTTGGAATGTCGGTTAAGGGCATCATCATCCCCCAAGCGCGCCGCCCCGCCTCCCTTTCTATTTTGTTATATCTGTCCTGAAAATCCGGGTCTTCAATTGTGGCAACGTCTAAGCGGGAAAGTTTATCAGCCAGCATTAACTCGATTTCTATGTGGAAGTTTTTTGAAGCGTGTTCGCGTAAAAACCCCAAAAAACTACTCATAATGTTTCTTGTTACTTCAAGGGTTACCCGGACTAAGACTAAAAATGATATTGGATAAACAACAGATTCCAAGTTTGGATTACCGATATTAGCAACCAACCGGTCGAGGATTAATTTTTCAAGATAAAAGGTGGGGAAGGTCAAAAGTCCCCAAAGCCCTGACAAAACAAAAAGAAACAAAGTAAATCTGGGATTTATTTTCCATAATAGTTTGGCAATTTCCCGAAAAGTAAAAAAGATTTGCTCGAATTGGTCTTTGTAGATAACTTTTGGTAAAAGTCTCCGCATTTGCTCAAAGTATACCACCCAAGGCTTGTCTTCCCTGCCTGCCGGCAGGCAGGAGTAATTTTTTGGGTGTAAAATAAGCCGTGAACCAAATTCCACTTCCAGAACTGCTCCGCCCCAAAACCTTAGAAGAGTTTGTCGGACAAGAACATTTGGTAGGTAAAGAGGGAATTCTTTACAAACTCCTCTCTACTCATATCGAGACCGGACGTTTTCCCTCGTTGGTTTTTTGGGGTCCTCCAGGGAGCGGGAAAACGACACTGGCAAGGATTATCGCTTCCGAACTAAAAACTGAGTTCTATGAATTTTCGGCAGTCAATACTTCTATAAAAGAGATTAAAAAAATCATCCCCAGCAAAAATCCATTTGCCGGAGCGAGCCAACAGCTTACTCTGCAAGCAAAACAACCGGTAGTCTTCATTGACGAAATTCACAGGTTTAATAAAGCCCAGCAAGACACGCTGCTACCCCACGTCGAAAGAGGAGATTTAATCTTAATCGGGGCAACAACAGAAAATCCCTCTTTTGAAATTATCGGACCACTGCTTTCGCGCACCCGGGTATTAATACTTAACCAGCACCCGGAAGAACATTTGAAAACAATTGCCGAAAAGGCTTTAAAACATTTGGATAAAAAGATAGACGGGAATGCTTTAGAGTTTTTAACTACAGCTTCAAACGGCGACGCAAGAGTTCTGCTTAATGTTCTCGAAATAGCTGCCCAAATCAACCAAAGTCCAACTCTTTCCACATCAAATGTGGAACAGGCTTTACAGCGCCGGCAACTTTCTTTTGATCTTAAGGGTGAAGAGTTTTACAACACCATCTCCGCCCTACACAAATCGATAAGAGGCTCGGACCCAGACGGAGCAATCTATTGGCTCGCCCGTATGCTAGAGAGCGGTCAGGACCCTTTGTATCTTGCCAGGCGCTTAATCCGTGCGGCGGCAGAAGACATCGGTCTAGCCGATCCCCGCGCCCTGCTTGTTGCCAATGCCGCCTTCGAGGCTTGCGACAAAATCGGCATGCCGGAATGTAATGTTATCCTCGCCGAATGTGTTGCTTATTTGGCAAAAGCTCCAAAGTCTAACGCTCTGTATCGCGCCTACAACGAGGCAAAAGAAGATGTCTTAAAATATGGGAACCTTCCTGTACCCATGCATATCCGGAACGCCCCGACAAAATTAATGAAAGAAGTTGGATATGGAAAAAATTATGACTATTCCCACTCGCTTACCGGAGAAAAGAAAGAAGGGGTAGAATATTTGCCAGACAAACTAAAAGGGGAAAAGTACTTGAAAAGTCCTGATATTGGTGATAAAATAAGGTCATGATTACACAGCAGGCTCAAATTAAAATAAACCTTCCACTTCAACTCAAAGACTTTGCCGAAAGCAAAGCAGCGAAGTTCGGTGTTCCTCTCGCAACCTACGTAAAGCACCTTTTAATAAAAGATGTCGAAGGGGTGGAATATCCTGTATTTGAGCCATCTGAGAGAACAATAAAAGCGTATAAACAAGCTCTTAGGGACGCAAAAGCAGGTAGGCTTGTAAAAGTAGAAGACATCGATCAATTTTTTAAGAAACTTTAATGGAAATTTCCTTCCAAAAGAAGGTCGTAAAAAGATTAAAAGAAATCAAGAAAACACAGCCTCGCCTTTCTGTAAAAATTAAAAAACAGCTTAAACTCTTTAAAAATAATCCACGCCACCCATCTCTTCGCACACATAAACTAGGCGGGGTTTTGTCAAATACACGGAGTATATCCATGGATAGAAATATTCGAATGACTTATTGTATAAAAGTTGAAGCAGATGGAGAAAAAACAGCAATATTTTTAGACATAGGTACACACGACGAGGTTTACAAAAAGTAAGAAAAAAGAATCAACCGTTTCATTCTATAGAAAATTTAATAGGACCACAGTTTTGTGCAGAGTTTAAAGCTTGTTTAAATACACCAACTTGACTTACTCCTTTATAATTTTTCAATTTTTTTCTACTTCCATCTCTAAGTGTAATGTATGTGTAGCCGTCGTTAGTTTCTGCAGTATCTGCCACCTTGCAATTTTTTGCGTATTCCTGAGCTTCTATTACACTAATTTCCTGCCAAGCAATTTGTTGATACTCTTGTTTGTTTAAATAAAAATAAAGAAGCACTAACAAGAACATAATAAGAGGGACTAAAACAAATTTTGTTAGCTTCATGTAATCTGACTCTTCCCTATATATTGTCGGAGAACTTCTGGGATAACAACCGAGCCATCTTCCTCTAGTCCGTTTTCTAATATCGCAATTATTGCACGGGGTGTCGCAACAAGAGTGCCGTTTATCGTGTGGGAAAATTTTGTCTCATTCCCATCTCGGTATTTAATATTTAAATTCCTCGCTTGGTAATCGGTGGTGTTTGATGTTGAAGTTATTTCCCCATAATCATTTCGCCCGGGCATCCAAGCCTCCAGATCAAACTTTCTGGCAGCTTGAGCCCCCAAATCTCCGGTACACATTTCTAAAACTCTGTAGGGAATTCCTAAGGATTGCCAGAACTCCTCCTCGAGTTTTAGGAAACCTTCATGTATTGATTCTGATTCTTCTGCCTTGGTAAAAGCAAACATTTCTACTTTGGAAAACTGGTGTACGCGGTAAAGACCTTTGGAATATTTACCGTACGCTCCCGACTCCATTCGGAAACAATGAGAGTATCCGGCATATTGTTTTGGTAAATCTTTAGAATTTAAAATCTCGTCCGCATGATATCCGGCAAGCGTAACTTCTGCTGTCGCGATAAGCCCTAACTCACCATCGTTTATTGTATAAGTTTGCGCTTCTTCACCTTTTGGCAAATATCCTGTTCCTTCATAAAATCTTTTTTGAGCCAAGTCTGGAGTGATAACCGGAGTGAAACCCCGCTCATTTAAAAACTTTAACCCATACTGCACCAGTGCGAGTTCGAGTAACGCTCCGTCGCCTTTCAGGTAATAAAATCCGCTGCCTGCTACTTTTGCCCCTCTCTCAAAATCAATAATACCCAGGGTCTTTCCAATTTCCAAATGGTCTTTTGATTTTGTTTTATCAGGTTCACCCCATACAGAAACCTCTTTGTTGTCTTCTTCTCCTGCTCCTGTCGGAGCTTTGTCAGACGGCAAGTTGGGAATTTGCCCTAAAGCATTTTCAAACTGTTCTTCTAATTCTTTTAATTGAGGTTCTAGAGTTTTTAATTCTTCTTTAATCTCTCGCCCTCTTTGCTCTATGTCCTTTGTTCTTTGTTCTGCGCCAGCAACTTCATTTCTTTCTTTTCTTGAATCATCGACTTTAACAATTAACTCACGGCGCGCCATGTCCGCTTCTAAAACCTTATCAACCAAACCAGCATCATAGCCCTTTTTACGGACACCTTCTTCAACAACTTCCGGATTTTCTCTAATTAAATTTATATTAAGCATTGTTCAGGATAAAAAAGGATAAGAGGATTGAGTGACAAGTCAATTTCTCAATTTCCTTACTGTTGCTACAAGCATTTTAATTGTTTCTTCATTTAGAAGCAAAATGTTATCTATATCAGGCTTAAGATTTGGATAAATATCGGATAGTAATTCTAACCAATACTCCGTCTCTCGTGCAGAACCAAGCGCCATCTGTAAAAACCTGCCATACTCTTTTCCTCTGTATTTTCCAAAACCTTCTGCAATATTGGCTCCGACTGAAAAACATGATCTGATAATTTGATCTGAAATAATCCAGGCAGGACGTTCATTAGAAAGTTGTTTTGTAAGTTTGACAACTGAAAGACTCACCTGCCGTGATCTTTGCCAAAAAATAAGCTTTTTATATGAATCGATTTTAAGACTCGTCACTCTTATCCTACAATCCTAAATCCTCCGCATTATCTTGCATTGCGGTTAACGTAATTGTAACAAATTCGTTTAAGGGTATTCCTAATTTTTCTTCGCAAAGCTCAACTTGCTCTCTGTGCACACCCGCGGCAAAAGATTTTTCTTTCCATTTCGATAAAACATTTTCTGTCGCAACTCTTAATAATTTCTTTTCGGGTCTAATTAAAGTTACGGCAACAATAAACCCTGTTAATTCGTCACAGCAGTATAAAGCCCACTGCATTGGAGAGCACGGCTCAGGGTTTCCGGAAACATAATTCCACCCGTGCGCCAAAATTGCGTCCTTGATATCGGTATGCACTTCATGTTGCTCTAACCAGCCCAAAACCATTTTTGTGTGTTCTTGTGTATTTTCCTTTGTCTTTTCATAATCCGCGTCGTGTAAAAGCCCTGCGACCTCCCAATCTTGAGGATTGCCATCCAGTTTTTCTGCCAAAACTTTCATCACCGCTCCCACGGCATAGCAATGCCGGCGAAGATTCTGCGACTGCATATTCTCATGTAATATTTCCAATGCTTGTTGTCTTGTTATCATGTTTAAATACAAAATTATACACTCCTATGTATGAGTGTATAATTCATTCACTTTAGACTTGATGCTTCCTTTAGTCTTTTAAGCACCTGTTCTTTTGGATACTGGAGCAGAAACCAAGCAGCTTTTGGTCCATGCGTTTTGCCGATCATGGCCAAATAAATGGCTGTGAATGCTTCTTTCGCGGGAACTTCAACAGTTTTCGATAAGTCGTAAAGTTTTGTTTGCAAATCATCGGGATCGTCGCTTTGCGCAAGTAGTTCTATAACTCTTGTTAAGTACTCTTTTTGTTTTTCATTTAAATCTTTTGCCGCCGCGGGTAATTCCTCAACCATTTGAGTTTGAAAATCTTGGGGGGCATATTTTTCCAACCAGATTTTTGCGTACTTTTCTCTTTCAGCCAAAACTTTCAATTCGTTCTCTGTGTAAGGCGACCCTTTAATCAGCTCGAATTGTTTTCGCAAATCGACGTTTGGCAGTTGCAGATAGTTTGCCACGTCGCGAAACCTCGGGAGGAACATTTTAGGATTTTTGTCTGGAATTTCATCAATTTGTGCATAAACAAAAGCTTGCGACAAAGACTCATCGCCGTTTGTGTTATAAGCAGTCCAAGCCCGGTCGTATTCGTCAAACAAATCCGGAATTGCCTGTGTTCCATCAGGATCAAAATTGGCCTGGCTTTTAATATCCCTTCCAACCAACAAAAACCTCCCAAGATTAGCAGGTAAAATTTTCACCATATCATGAGCTTTAAGACCTATGCCGCGAGATGAAGACATTTTACGGCCACCAATCAAAATAAATTCATAAGGGAGTTTGTATGGTTGGGTGCAGTTGAAAACCTCCTCACAAATCTCCATTGCAATATCATAGCTTCCGCCAGCTGAAGCGTGATCTTTTCCGGCTCCCTCAATAGTAACCCCTAAAACTTTCCAATGGGCTGGCCAGTCAACTTTCCAAGGAAGCTTCCCGGTTCCGCCAAATGGACTCATCTTACCTTCGTGACCGCACCCTTGAGCCCACTTAACTAGCGCTGGTTCACATTTATAAGAGACTTTTTCTCCATCCCATGCAAAAACCCGCGTAGTGCCAAGTTTTTGGCATTTTTCGCAAATTACCTGAAAAGGAAGCCAACCTTTTTCTTTCTTTTGACTGCCTGAAACTTTTTGGTAAATATCTTGAATTTTTTCTGAATTATCCAAAGCAAGGCGGATAACCTCGTCAAACTTACCCTGATGATAGAGTTCCCAAGAAGATACAATTTCAGCTTCAACGCCTAAACTTTGGATCGAGCGGATAAAATCGCCGCCAAAAAGGTCTGCCATACTCTCAAAATTCGGATCTGGTGAAGGAGCCATTTTTAAGGGCATTCCTAAGTATTGTTCGTATTCGCCTTTCAGTTCAGGAAGAAGATCGTCAGCAGGGTCAAAGTCATTGATTACAAAAGTAAAAACAGGTGTTTCACCCGCTTTTTTTAATGCACGATAAAGACAGCTATGAATTACCGGTCCCAGCAACGAACCGATGTGCGCGTACCCTGAAGGGGTCTTCATATCATCGACCCAATATAGTTTATGTTTACCGGATTTAACAATCTCTCCGGCGATTTTATCTGCCCAAAACATGGCCTTAGTATACCCAAGGAGTTACTCAATTGCCAAGACTGTGTATTCTATCTTGCCTGCGGGAGCGTCTACTAAAGCTTTATCTCCTATTTTTTTTCCTACCAGGGCTTGGCCAAGAGGTGATTCGTGTGAAATCTTTTTCTCTTTTGGATCAGCCTCCCATTCGCCAACGATATGGAACAGGTGTTCTTTGCCGTTAATACCGACTTTTACTTTTGTCCCCAGCCCAACAACCGCTCCTTTACCGTGACTTTTACCGTTCTTGACGATTTCGGCGTGCGCCAAAACTTCTCCCAATTCTTCAATTTGGCCGTCAAGAAACTCCAGCGCTTCTTTGGCGTTGTGGTAATCGTTGTTTTCTGATAAATCACCCATGGAACGGGCATTAGAAAGCCTATCCACAATTGCCGGCCGTTTAATCTTTAGCTCTTCCAGCTCTTTTTGCAGAGTATCAAACCCTTCTTGGGTCATTTGTGCTTTGGTCTGTAAATCTGACATATTTATTTCTTGAACAAAAAAAAGACACCCCGATTAAGGAAGTGTTCCAAGCTTAGTTTCTTTACCACCGCTCGCATATACAAGCGATGTATAGATGTAAATACTATTACTTTTTTACAAAAAGTCAAGTGTGCTTTACTATATCAGCCCCGATATTATCGGGGTCAGCACCATGGCTATTTGGAGAGTATCTACTCCGATTTGATCGGAGTCTACAGCTAGTTGCAGTACCTCTAATTATATCACGTTTTGTGCCTAAAGTCGAAGGCTGTACAGCAGTTCATGCCTAATCGCCCATGGCAAAACAAGCTCAAAAATGGTAGAATTGAGAGTTCTAAGGCCCCGTCGTCTAACGGTTTAGGATATCAGATTCTCATTCTGATGATTACGGGTTCGAATCCCGTCGGGGTCACTAGGCAGCTTTCGACAAACGAGAGGCGGTCTGAACAGCGTTCCATTCTGCTAGGGACGGAAGCTTGAGGACTTCGGCAAAAATTGCTCGATCAGAAGCAAAGAACGGGTTTCTGGGACTTTCCCAAATAGGCATCTGGCGCCTGTCTACCTCGCATATTCTTAAAAGAGAATACAAAAGCCTTTGTTCGTCCGAAGCCTCTACTCCTAAGTAGCTAGCATGAGTCTTGGCCTGTCCCCAGCAAGGAGAGAGTTTCAACCAATAAATCTTCTTATCGTCTGCCAAAGTTTCTTCAGCTTGAGATATTACAGAGTTAATAATTTCTTGGCTAAACCACCCACCTTTCTCCCTATATTTTCTATATTCGGCACTTTCTTCTGAAGAAAGACTATCCGGAACTTCGGCTGTAGTTTCAACTACGCGGAGAGCAGACTCTGTCTCTATCAAAGCAATTTCATTTTGCTCCCGCAACATTCTACGTGTCAAGAGTGGTGTGAAACAACCCAGGCTTTGTGCTAGACTGGGCAAAAAGGAAAGAAAACTACTTTTTGTAAAAAGCTATAGTTCTCTTTACGCCTTCGGCAAATTCTGTTTTCGGATCCCAGCCAAGCAGTTTTTTAGCTTTTTCGTTTGACAAACAATTGCGGCGCGGATCCCCCGGTCTTTCCGGCCCGTAATTAGGCTTCATTCCTGATTTTAACTCGCTTTCAATTGCGGAAAAAACTTCATTGTTAGAAATCTCACGTCCGGTTGAAATATTGAAATAATCGGATTTCCCGTAATTTAAAGCCGCAATATTGGCATCGACTACGTCGCCCACATAAACATAATCTCTTGTATGCTTCCCGTCTCCGTTAATTGTCGGCGTCTCGCCAGATAACATTTTGCTTGTAAAAATAGCTACAATACCCGCTTCTTTATTTCCTGCTTGCCGTTCCCCATAGACGTTGGCATAACGCAACGAAACCCAATCTATGTTAAATAGATTTCCGTAAAGCATTAAATAACGCTCTGCCGCGCCTTTGGAGACTCCATAAAAAGAAGTCGGACGGGAAATTGGTAAATCTTCGCTAATTGGCAAGTCGCTGTCTTTCACCTCGCCGTAAAGCGCCCCTCCTGTATTTGAGTAGACAACCTTCTTTACCCCGCATTCATTTCCCGCCTCCAGCAAGTTCATCATTCCCACGATATTAGTCTCCTGATCTTCTTTGGGGTGATCCATTGAATAAGGCACTTCATTCTGGGCGGCAAGGTGAAAAACTACTTGCGGAGAGAAGTCGGTAAAAGCGGCTTTTACACCATTAAAGTCGAGTATGTCTGTTTCGAAAAATCTACTTTTGGGATTTAAATTTTCTTTTTTACCCGAGCGTAGATTATCTAAAACAGCCACTTCGTGACCAAGGTCAATAAGTTTGTCCTGAATATGTGAGCCAATGAAGCCTGCGCCGCCTGTAACAATAACTTTCACAATTATTCTGTCTTGCCGGTTAGAAGAGCATCTATAACGTCATGGGGTAGAGCTGCCGCGTTCAAAAGAGCTTTACGGGCAATACTTCCTGCTTCAGACCCAATTTCGTCTGCCGCTCTTAAAGAACCCATAACTGCATCCCGGGCTAAAGATCCGGAATCTGTGCCAATCTC
>Ga0209541_10003872_pt1 | contig 27094 bp, 31 predicted proteins | sample RifCSPlowO2_01_FD_184027 | JGI IMG/M metagenome (GOLD analysis project Ga0209541, IMG submission 184027) | Groundwater microbial communities from Rifle, Colorado - Rifle CSP2_plank lowO2_0.1 (SPAdes) (version 2) | ecosystem: Environmental > Aquatic > Deep subsurface > Groundwater | place... | reverse complement strand
CTCGGCATACTCAAGCATTCTAACTTATTTAAAAGAAAAATGTTGACGAGTTGTCAACATCTATGGCGTGAGGCTTTTCAGGGCGGTGAGTAGTTACTACGTAGACGAGTATACCGTTTAATATAAATTAAACCCTATTTAACTTCGAGTATTTTGTACGTTATGGTTCCACGGGGAGTGATAACAGCTATGCTTTCCCCCTTCTTACGCCCCCAAAAAGCTTTGCCAAGAGGTGATTCGTTTGAAATAAAACCTTTTATAGGATCGGACTCGGAAACACCAACAATTACAAATTGCTGGGTGCCGTTTTTAGATTCAACTTTTATGCTTGAACCTATATCAACAGTACTCTTACCGGAACTTCCCGTAAAAACCTTGGCATTGTCTAGAACAGCCTTGATCTCTTCAATTCTTCCCTCATTGACAGCCTGAGCTTCTTTTGCAGCATCAAAACCGGCATTTTCCGATATGTCGCCTTCTTCTTTTGCCTCCTTAAGTCTCTTAGCTATATCGCCACGAAGAACTTCGGTACGATGTTTGTATTCTTCTTTCAGTCTTTCCAAGCCCTCGGGGGTAAAGTATTGATTATCCACTTTTTCGCTCCTTCGAAACTATGAAGTGCAGGCATTTCTTCCCAAAGAATAAAGAAGTGCCCTTCCATAGCTTTAGCGAAGGAAGGCTAAAACCATAATAATTGAGATAGTTTAACACAAACCTAAATTCATGGCAAGGGTGTGTGGATAACCCCGCTCTTGAAGATGAACTATCTCGCGGTATATATTTTTAGCTATTTTATTAGATAGTTTGTGTATTTGTTTTCAAGGGCGGGGATAATTATTAAGGGGATAGTGAACCTGACGCCGACTGTATAATTTCGGGAATGGGAGTTAAGGTGGGGATATCAAATCTATGAAAATACCATTTCAAAAAATTGTAGGCAATTCGCACGGCTAATCCCTGTTGTGTGGTCGCACCCTCCACTAGTATAGTCATCGCTATCTCGGGATTATTATACGGAGCAAAGACAGTAAAAAATGAATTTACTGTTTGTCCTTTTATTACCTCCGCAGTTCCTGTTTTAGCGGCTACCTGTACCGGTAATTCTTTGAGAATCTGGGCAGTACCCGTTAATACCGTCTCTCTCATTGCTTCTCTGATATCGGCTATAGCCGAAGCATTAAAAGGTAGGGTGCCTATCTTTTCAGGATCTAAATCCATGATTACTCTATTATTCTCCCCTATTATTTTATCTGCGATGAAGGGTTTAAAGATCGTACCTCCGTTAGCAATAGCCGATATATAACTATTCAGCCAAATAGGAGTAACGGATAGATCTCCCTGTCCTATCGAAATGTTATAGGTATCACCGAGATACCACGGTTCTCCCCTTTCTCTTAATTTCCAATCCGGCGTAGGAACAAAGCCGATTGTTTCTCCGGGAATATCTATTCCGAGCAATGAATCTGCTAATGAAAGTTTTAAATAATTCGCAATCTTCTCCGCTCCAAGTCCTTTTATATTTCCATTACCACCCCCGACAGTAAAAAAATAAATATTACATGAATTAGCTATTGATTTCTTGAGATTAAACAGCCCATATTCAACTCTCCAGTTTTTAGATACATACGGCTCAGAAGGATTATAGGGATTCGGCACGACAAGACTGACGCAATCATTTACTATATTATCATCGGCATCAACGATTTTTTCCTGAAGTGCAGCCATTCCTATTAAAGGTTTTATTGTTGAACCAGGATTATACGTGCCTCCTATTGCCCTGTTAAACAACGGCTTAGATTTGCTTTCAAATAATTTTTTATAATCCACCTCCGAAACTTCCGAAGAAAAAATATTATTATCAAAACTCGGAAAACTGATAAGAGCTAAAATCTCTCCGGTCTTAGGATTTTGAATAACAGCAATGCCCCTGGAGATTCCAGATGTTCGTAAAACCTCGGCAACATCATCATAAAGTCTTACCTGAATATCATAGTCTATATTTAGAGCAATACTACTGCCTCCGACCGCTTTCTTTGTAACATACCCGGACCCACCTTTTGAGAAAAATATATTCCCATGCTTACCTCTGATATATTTTTCATATTCGGCCTCGATACCTAATCTTCCGACACTATCGGTTAAATAATAATAATCGTCCGCAAGATCTTCTTTATTTACCTTGCCGGTATAGCCAATAATCTGAGAGAGCTTAGTACTATTAATATATTCGCGTTTAGTATCCGGTACCACATAAAATCCTTTAGGCCTAAGATACTCTATTGCAATGGCTTGGTCTTTTGATATATCCTTAAAAACAAAGAATGTACTGTCAGAAACAATCTTTTCTCTTACCCAATTATTAACGCTTGAACGATCCCTATTGAATATTCTGGCCATTTCATCAATATAACCGTCAAGAGATTCACTGTTTTCTCTCAACTCTCTTGAAATCGCTAATATATTATACGAGGGTATATTCCTTACAAGTACCTCTCCGTTACGATCAAAAATAATACCCCTTGGAGCCGGGAGCGGTAAATTTGCCGACCTATTCTGCATTGCAATTTCGGCAAAGACACCATGGTCAATAATAGATAGCTTAAAGACAATCGTCATAACCAATAGACCCGAACATAGAAAAACAAAATTGAAAAAACTGAATATAGATGCTGGAATGGGCCTCTCCATATCCGAATACCGACTATCCGAATCCAAAAGAGTCTCCTCGGGAGTGACCAATTCATCCTTCTCTAGCGAAACCCAATAGTTTTTTTTCCGTCTTAAAAACATTTATTATCACTTATATAATACGTACTTCCAAAGTAAGCACGAAAATCCAGACCATAAAAATACGCCTATAATCATCTTCACATCAAGAAGATTCATAAACCCGACCCATGAATTCATAGCATTAAAAGATGATCCGATATATATATAAATCCACGAATATAAATAATACAAAAATGCAAGAACAATACCCGCGATAATAACAACTCGAAAACCAGAGCTATCCTGCAAACCTGACCTAAATTCAATGAAATTATTTATCCAAAGATAGAACAGACCCGTAATAAATATCGGTATAAAGATGGTACCCAGCCTCATGCCCAGAAAAAACTCTTCGCCTGCACTAAAAATACCTGCCTGAATAAAAACGGCTGACCGTTTTTTACCGAAAATAAAAATAGACAACAAAAAAATTTGGGTTATTATTATTATTTTTGGACCTATCAGCGAAGGCAACAGCAGATTCTCTAATATAAGAAAAAAAGCAAAAAATAGGGAGATTATCATGTTATCTTTGGCCTAAAACAATTACCCGGCTAAGCCTAATATCATCTATGGCCGGTTTAACTCTTACCTGTTTAAACAAACTGGAATTATCAGTTGTAACACTCTTAACTTTGCCGACCAATAAACCTCTGGGAAATAAATCATTGCCTTCAGTTTTAACAAGGTCTCCATTGGCAATCTCATCACTTTGCGAAATAAAATCCAATAATATTCCGTCATCATAGGCACCCCTGGCCATTGCTGATACACCAGAGGATAATTCGACAGTAATCTTCAAGTCCGGATCAGTAACTATCATAACTCTGGAATAATTATTAAACACTTCCTTCACAATACCTATAACCACACCGCTCTGTGAAATTACAATATCGTCTTCACTAACACCGCTATTTACTCCAACATTTAATAATATAATGTGACCCTTTGGTGTAAGCTGAATATTGAATACTCCTGCTTCAATCCGTTTTCTATCAACAGGTAAAGGAAGTTCCAACAGCTGGCGTAAGTATAGATTCTCTTCCTCTAATTTGACCTGACTAACTATTTGGGACAATAAGCGCATATTTTCATCCCGAAAAGATATATTTTCGGCAGCTAACGTTCGTATTTTAGATATCTGAGAGATAAAAGAACTAACAATAGAGAGTCGGTTAATAACGACGGCTGACGGCCCTCCTATGACACCCATCATCTTATCGACTGCATAGCCCTGAAAGAGAATTAAACAAATAAGCAGCATAGCCGCCACGGATGTAACAAATATCCATTTCCTAATCTTCGTTCTCCTGTTTATCAGATCTCTCATACTCTACTTATTAAATCTATATTAATAATATGTCTCGCGATTTGTTGATACAAGAATTGATTTTAGTTGTTCCACGCTTTCTAAGACAAAACCGCAACCCCTGACTACGGCCGTAAGAGGATCGTCCACTATTTTTACCATCAATTTAGTTTCCTCGACTATCGCCTCATCTAATCCTCTTAAGAGAGCTCCTCCTCCAGCAAGAAATATGTGTCTATTAAGCATATCCGCAATAAGCTCCGGAGGCGTCTCCTCTATGGTATTTTTAACCGCTAGCACTATATGTCTTACCGAGCGTGATATTGCCTCCCGTATTTCCTCTGAACCGATACTTATCTCTTTGGGCAAACCGGAAACTAAATCCCTTCCTCTGATTTTCCCTTCAATTTCGTCATCAAGAGCATGGGCTGAACCGAGTGTTATCTTAAGATGTTCGGCGGTAGCTTCCCCAATTAAAAGATTCTTTTCCTCCCTGAGATACCGCAATATATCTTCATTCAATTTATCCCCGGCAATCCTCAGAGACCGGGATGCTATTACTCCGCCCATCGATATTACTGCGACTTCCGTCGTACCTCCACCGATATCTACAATGACATTAGCAACCGCATCTTGGACCGGAAGACGTGCTCCTATAGCAGCGGCCATCGGTTCCTCAATTAAATAAACTTCGCGGGCACCGGCGCTATATGTGGCATCTTCCACAGCTCTTTTCTCCACCTCAGTCACACCCGAAGGAACACCAACAACCACTCTAGGACGCGGTACGAGAGAAAAACTTTCTTTATGCACCTTATCAATAAAATATCTAAGCATCTGTTCGGTAACTTCAAAATCGGATACCACTCCGGAAACAAGAGGACGTGAGACCATTATATAGCCCGGAGTCCGGCCCACCATCTTGCGAGCCTCATTACCAATAGCCAAAATTTTTCCGGTTTTTTGATTAATAGCGACGATGGAAGGCTCGTTGATGACGATGCCCTTTCCCCGAACATAAACCAGGGTATTCGCCGTACCTAAATCAATACCAATATCCTTAGACCAAATTCCGAAAAATTTATCGAGCATTTGCGTTTAACGTACCAAAAGAAAGCAACAATAACAAGGATTTAAGTGGAGATATTGTGGATTAAATCCTGACTAGAGAGTGGGCTAGGCCCTATTATTATTTGATGAAATCAACAACTTCCGCGAGTTTAACCAATTTAAACTCTTCTTCACTACGAAGCTTTAATTCGACACTATCTTTTTCGAGTGTTTTTTTACTAACAACGAGTCTTATTGGACACCCGATCAGATCGGCATCGGCGAATTTTTCTCCGGCAGATTTATCTTCGCGGTCATCATAAAGTACCTCGATACCTTTTTTAACTAATGCATTATACAATTCACCGGCTTTTTCATTCTCACTGAACGATACCAGATGTACCCTGAACGGAGCAATATTCTCGGGCCAAATTATTCCCCTGTCATCATGAGAAACCTCTACTACTGTACCCATAAGACGGCTGAGTCCAATACCATAAGAACCCATAAAAACATAATTTTTACTTCCTTCTTCGTCAATATAATTTAAATCAAACGGTTCCGAAAATCTCGTCCCGAGAGTAAAGATATTGCCAACTTCGATGGCTTTTTCTTCTTCAAAATCATCTCCTAAGTTTAAATCTTTTTTGACATCATCTGTGAAAATTTCCTTGTTTATAGCAGCCCTGCCTGGCTCCATTTTTAATCCCTTCCTATAGTCATTTTTTGAGATATAAATAGTATCCTCTCCGGCATCACAAATAGTTTGAAATTCATGAGAAAACCTTGAGAAAGTCCCGCCGGAGGCATAAGTCAAATATGTTCTGCCTCCGATACCAACATGATTAAATATTTTCCTGTAAGCCTCTGTGGCTTTTCCATAGAATTCAATATGTTCTTTCTCGTTTTTAGAAAACGAGTACATGGCTTTCCAATAAAATTCTCTTCCCCTTAGAATACCCGATCTGCTCCTAGTCTCATTTCTAAAAATCTCTTTGAAGTCGTATGGATATATCGGTAAATCTTTATAAGAATTCACGTATTGTTTTAGAATATTCGAGTAAGCTTCCTCGTTGGTGAATGATAAACCGGCCTCGCTGCCGTTTTTAATTTTTGTCTTGAACCAGCTGTCTACTACTTCATCGCTCCACCTGTTTGATTTCTCCCATATCTCTTTGTTTTGAAGCACAGATGTTTTCATTTCTATGCCGCCAATATCATTCATTTCTTTTCTAATTATGTTCTCGATCTTCTTCATAACCCTTAAGCTGAGTGGAAGATATGAATACACTCCCGCCATTTCTTTATATATAAAACCTCCCCTGATCAACAATTGGGCATTTACCGCCGTCTCATCCGCCGGAGCTTCTTTTATTGTCTTGGTAAAAAGTTGGGATAATTTCATTCTATTTATTTTATACCGTGAAGAATTTAGTGATGTCTTTAAATGTAACGTAGATCATCAGGGCCAACAATAGGGCAAAACCAACGCTATTAACAGCTGCTTCAATCCTCTTATCAACCGGCTTACCTCTTAATTTTTCTACTACCAGAAAGACCGCCCTTCCGCCATCCAATGCAGGGAATGGAGCAATATTTAAAACGGCGAGATTAATAGATATTAGGGCAACGAATTGCATCAAATAGCTAAAGCCGACTCTGGCTGCCTGCCCTGTGATGGTTGCGATGCCAACCGGACCGGATACTTCTCCAATCAATTTTCCGCTGAAAAGAAGTGTTTTTATTAAGCTATAATATCCATAAACAGTACTATAGGCAATTACATAGGTATCCTGCGCTCCACGCCATAATGACTCATACCATGGATATGAAACAATCCCCGTTAAAGCCATCGCTATGCCCATACTTCCTTCTCCCTGAGGAGGATCAGCTCTGGACATTACTTTCTTAACTTCTATTTCTTTTCCTTTCTTTATTAATATATCAATTTGCTGTCCCTTGTGTTCATCGGTAAAATCTTGAATCTCCTCAATATTCCGAACAGTAACTCTTTCGCTGCCGTCAATTTCAAAGCCTATGATCTCATCTAAAACCGTCAAACCGGCCTTTTCGGCAGGACTACCAACGACAACTTCCACTATCTGTATCTTTTTGTCTCTCGCTAAATCCATCATCTCTTTGTCAAAGAGTCCTATCCTCAATCCAAAGATATTACCGCTGACCAGAAGAATAAAGGCAAAAATAATATTCATAACAACTCCCGCGACAATTACACTCAACCTCGCTGATATAGATTTTGAGCCAAAACTTTTAGGCTTTTCGCGGCTATCACCATCTTCACCATAGATTTTCACAAAACCTCCGAACGGTATCCAGTTAATTGAATATATTGTCTCGCCACGCTTAATTCCAAACAGTCGCGGTGGAAATCCAAAACCAAACTCATCAACCCTCATTCCAGCTTTGCGGGCCATAACAAAATGCCCCCATTCATGAACGAGGACTAATACCCCCAATACAGCAATAAAAATTAAAAATGTAATCATAATCTGCGGCTATGCCATCAATTCTGCTTCTTTTTTCTTTGTCAGTTCATCAAATTTTTTATTGATATCATCCATTACTTTCTGTAGCTCATCTTTAGCCTTACGGAGATCATCTTCGCGGGCTGTTTTTGCGCGTACTTCAGCCTGAACTTTTTTTAATACATCTTCTCTGATCTGTCTCACCTTAACTCTTCCCTCTTCAACTTTCTGGTGTAATAACCTAATAAACTCTTTTCGTCGTTCTTCAGAAAGAGGCGGTAAAGTTATTCTGATACCGGCACTATCAGATGACGGACTAACGCCATGGGCGTTATCGCGAATTGCTTTTTCAATTAAAGGAATGGCCGTCTTATCCCATGGCTGAACGAAAAGAGTGCGTGGTTCAGGTGCAGTAATCGTAGCAAGCTCTTTAACTTTAAGTCTTGAACCCATATAATCCACGGGAATATCTTCAACTAAAGAAGAATTTGCCCTTCCAGTTCTTATTGAAGCGGTCTCATTTCTGGCCCATTCAAAAGCTGCATTAAAATCCCCCTTTCGTTGATTGATAAGTGTTTTGTAGTCCATATTTCGAATTATAGCATTTTTTTAACAATAAAAAGTATATCCGCCCCCTATCTATTCCGGTTCGGTAAGTAGCTTTATCTTTACATTTCGATTTATTTTTATCATTACATATCCTAATTTAAACCCAATTAATATAAATAATCAATAAAAGCGGCTTTTCTGCCGTTATTATAAAGTTAAATGTCATAAATCCCATAAAGTAGCTTCAACCAAATAAAGAAATTGAGTTACCAGCAATCATGCCCACAATAATAGCAACGCCACCAACTAATGCCATTCTTAAACCATCTCTTAATACGCTGGAATGAGAAATTTTTGCCCCTATAACGCCAAGAATGAAGAGAGATATCACAGATAGACTAACCGAGAATTTCAGGGCAATATCAACTGGCATTAATATATAGGGGAACAACGGTATGATACCTGAGATGGAATATGAGAAGAACATAACAATACCTGAAACGAATTCACTCTTGGTCGCCTTTTCATTATGATTAGAATACTCCTCCGCGGAATATTCGGAAAGAAAAGTTCCTGCCGCCATTGAAAAGGCCTCAACAAAAATCAAAACCACTCCTGTCAGGAATATAGTATGCCCAGGTACGTCGGCAATGGCTATACCCGAGAGTAAACCAACAGTCGAAACTAAACTATCCTCTACTCCGAAGATGAAATTTCTGAAATATGAAACTGACGATAATTTATTGGGTAGAGACATCACTACGCTTAAGCCATCCTTTTAGATTTTGAGGCCATCCATAGTATGCCAGCAAAGCTAATGGGGCACCCCAGTTAGCTGACCGCTCGACAAAATCCGCTATCGGCATACCGACAATTGGCCTGAGCAAGGCTGTCCAAAATCCCCATACTACCGCCCAAAGCAAAGCAATCCTTAACGGTTTGAATAAAATAATTAAAGCTATCGCTATATCAAGCGAACCGATATAAAGAAGCAGGGATTTCGCCATCTCGGGATCATTGATACCAAAATTGCTAAACCATCCTATCCAATCTTTCTTGCCCTGAACGGCAAAAACACCATGACCGATAAACTCTCCGGCAATAGAAATTCGAAGAGCCCACTCAAATAATTTTTTATTCACCTACTACTTATGATTAACAGCCCTGAAACGGATTATCATTAATCGATTATCCGTACCCCGTGTTATTAATCAATAATTTACGGAACTATATTAGTACTTCTATTATACAATAGGATGCTTAAAATAAAAATTATCGTCGAAGAACCTAAGGATACTAGACAATAAAAACAGAGCGCTTCAATTACAAATAGCTGAAGATATAGGAAGATTATCGAAGCAATAAAACCAACAATACCTATGACATATAATAATTTAACGAATTTATCCTTCTGATATATGTCTACCAGATTTATTATAACAAAAACACAGGAATAGAATATTATTCCAAAAATAGCGAGCGGTACACCGAAGAGTTGAGAATATTCACTCTTTAATACTACATCGCAACCATGAACTAAATAGCACAGAACACCGATTCCGAAATAATGGTCTACTGTAAGATAAACAGAATCGGCAAAACCGACTAAAGACACGGCCATTATTATTCTTCCAATTATTTTATTGTCCAATAGCCTGTTGAATAACAATTTTAAACTCGTCATAATTGGCGGGACCGCTTATCTTCTTTCCATTAACGAAGAAGGATGGGGTTCCGGTTAATCCTAATTTGCCTGCCTGATTAAAATCATCGTTCACCCGCTTCCTAACGACATCTGAATCCATATCCTCAGATATTTTTTTACCATCCATACCCAAGGACGTTGCATAGGAAACAAGTATCTCTTTTGCACTGTTTGAGTTAGCCCAATCGCTCTGTTTTTCAAATACTATTTTCATCATTTCTTCAAATTTACCCTGAAGTTTTGCCGCTTCAACAGCTCTTGACGAGATATCGGCATTCTTGTGGATGGACCTCAGCGGAAAATATTTATACTCAAAAACAAGCTTATCTCCGAACTCCTGTCTTAATTGCTCAACTATCGGATAATAGCTACGGCAAGCAGGACATTGAAAATCACTGAATTCGGTAAGATATGCCTTTCCTGGCTCATATATTCCTTCAATGTTCTGATTATCATTACCTGGCTCATCAATATTTTTTGAGAACACTCCCCCAAGCCACAAAATTCCTAAAAACATTAAACCGAAAATTATTAAAAAAGAAAGTCTTGATAACAGTTGACTATTTTTTTGACTCATATCAATATATTGCGACAAGCTCCAATCCAAGTATTCAAAGGACATATATGGCTTGAAATTTTCCGCAAAATTATAGGTAATAATATCTTATCATGGCTATGCATAATTTTACAGTACTGTACCCCACCTATCTTAAGATACGGCTATCCATCTAAAAACAGCTTTAAAAAGGCTGTTTTTAGATGGGAGTCTTTAGATTAGAAACCGGAAGTACAATTAGGACACTTTGTGGCTTTCAGCGAGATAATCGAGTAAATAGTTTGCATCTCATAATATAAATAACAAATCTATTACGATATTATCTTATTATTTCAATCTTTTCTATATCTACAATCGGGACACACTTATCTTCAAAAACAGTTACTGGATGATCGGCATCAACTCCGATCCAATTACCGTAAATCTTAAGAGTTAAATCTTTTGCTAAAAACTCGTCCGGTATGGTTCCTTCCATAAAATATCCGGCAAAACGAGGATACTGGTAATCGATATCTTTGGGTAATCTAGTGAAATGAGCCCCCTTACAGCTTTCCAGACATCCGGTGAGCTTAGCAATCCAAACTACAGGAACGGGCTTATCATAGTTCTGAATTTCATCAGAATTTATACAAATTTCGTCCGTAGCTTCAAGAGTTGTTTGCTTAATCGAAATTACCTGTGAAATAACAGCCTTCTGTCCAATTGAGCTATAAACCTCTACAAATATTAATACAGCCATTCCTACTAAAAATAATCCTCCGACAGCTATCCATATCTTTTTCCATTCTAAATCCATAATTCCATCATATCTTTATTTACACACTGCGCAATTGTGCATAATTAAGCAAAGTTCTTCCTTAAGCTGTCGGCATTCTTGAGGAGATGGCATGAGGATATCTTAGCAGAAATATGGGGGGAGAGGAAGAACTAAGTCTTACTTGTTGCCTTAATTTAATAATAAGCATACAATACAGATAATAAATTAATAAATAATTCTATGCCAAAAAAAGTGAATTCGGCATTTATGAAGCCGATGGTTGTCAGTGCAGATTTATCTGCGGTTGTCGGTAAAGGTCCGATGCCAAGGTCAGAGGTCGTAAAAAAACTTTGGTCCTATATCAAGAATAATGATCTTCAGGATAAAGTGAATAAGAGGAATATTAATGCCGACGAAAATCTCAAAAAGGTTTTTAAAGGAAAAGTTGTCGTGAATATGTTTGAAATGACAAAGCTTGTCTCCAAACATCTTTCATAAGCCCATTTCAATTACATATATTCCAGAGCCCCGCAATCATTTGATGATCGCGGGGCTCTGCTTTTAGGCACGTATTTTATGATAATTTACAATAAGTAACTCGAGGCGTAAAATAAAGTAATGGACTCTTTCCAGAATAAAAAATTAAAAGCAGTAAGCACAACCTATTTAAGCATTTTTGGAAATACCTGTTTGGCTATTTTGAAGGGCCTAACAGGATATTTTGGAAACTCCTATGCTTTAATAGCCGATGCAATAGAATCAACATCTGATATCTTTTCCTCATCTCTTGTCCTATTCGGACTCAAGTACTCCAGCAAGCCACCGGATCGGAACCACCCGTACGGCCATGGAAAAGCTGAACCCCTGATTACTTTTCTTGTGGTTGGTTTCCTGATGGCGTCGGCAACGATAATCGCTCATCAAAGTATACAGAATATCAGGACTCCCCATGAATTACCGAGAGCATATACCTTGATTGTTTTGGGATTTGTAATTTTTATCAAAGAATTCTTCTTCCGATTCGTCGCAGGCAGAAGCAAAGAAACAAACAGTTCTTCCTTAAAAGCCGATGCATGGCATCACAGAAGCGATGCCATTACCTCGTTGTCAGCATTTATAGGTATTTCAACCGCATTGGTTCTAGGCAAGGGTTATGAATCAGCAGATGATTGGGCTGCACTCGTCGCTTCGGGCTTTATTCTTTTCAACAGCTACCTTATCTTCCGTCCGGCACTCGGTGAGATAATGGATGAGCATTTACACGATGATTTAGTAACTAAAATAAGGCAAATATCATCTACGGTAAAGGGTATAATCGATACAGAGAAATGCTACGTCAGAAAAACAGGACTAACATACCATGTCGATCTCCATGTTATCGTTAGCGGGGGAATATCAGTAAAAGAAGGCCATTATATCTCACACGTATTAAAAGATACCCTGAAAAAAGAAATACCTGAAATAGCAAATATAATAACCCACATTGAACCGGATAAAAAGAATTAGGTTTTCCTATCTCCCAAAACTACTTTATTGTTCGAGCGATCGTTTTAACAAGACGTTTATCAAAGATATCGGGAATAAGATTATTCACCGTGGGATGAGAAACTAGCTTTGCAATAGCACAAGCTGCGCGCACCTTCATTTCATCGGTAATAGCTTTCACACCATTATCTAATGCTCCGCGAAATACACCAGGAAATGCAAGGGCATTATTCAACTGGTTGGGAAAGTCGCTTCTGCCCGTTGCCGTAATCATTGCACCATTCTTTTTTGCAATATCTGGCATAATTTCAGGAACAGGATTAGCAAGAGCAAAAACTATAGCTCCCCCGCTCATCGAACGGACCATTTCTGCAGTTACAAGGCCGGGCGCAGAAACTCCAATCAGAACATCAGCTCTGTACATAGCATCAGTCAAGGTACCTTTTATTTTCTTAAAATTCGTTATTTCTGCTAAAATATTTTTTTCGGAAGAATTTCCCGGACGGCCTTTATATATAATTCCGTTTCTATCGCAAACTAAGATATTCTTTGCTCCTTCCTTAACTAATATTTTTGCCAAAGCTGTTCCTGCAGCTCCCGCTCCGCTTATAGCTATTTTTATTTCTGGCATTCTCTTTTTTGCAACTTTTAGTGCATTTATTAATCCTGCTAATATTACAATGGCCGTTCCATGCTGATCATCATGCATAACCGGTATATCCAACTCCTTCTTAAGTCTGGTCTCTATCTCAAAACAGCGCGGAGCAGAAATATCTTCAAGATTAATACCTCCAAAACCCGGTGAGATTGCCTTTACTACTTTTATTATTTCTTCCGTATCCTGTGTACTAAGCACAATGGGTATGGCGTCAATATTCGCAAATTTTTTAAATAATAAACACTTGCCCTCCATTACCGGGAGAGCCGCTTCAGGACCGATATTACCCAGTCCAAGTACGGCAGAACCGTCTGAAATTACTGCGACAGTATTCCCCTTCATAGTGTAGTTCTTCACTTGTCGGATATCGGATGCTATCAGAGAACTGACTGCGCCAACTCCGGGAGTATATACGAGTGCAAGATCTTTCTTATTGCGAACAAGGATTTTCCCATCAACAACAAGCTTGCCCCTGTATTTTCTATGGAGACTTAAAGATTCTTTTCCAATTTGCGATGTCTTACTATTTTTAATCATGGATGTACCATATAATAGATATATTATATACCTAATTAAATTTTTGCAAAAAAAATGCCCCGCAATCGCTTCCGCAGCTACGAGACGTCATTTACTATCTTTACGGGTTAAAATCTCTGCCGATAGCTTCGCTTATATTCTTATAACCATCTTTCTCTAATAACCGGACTAAACCCTGATTAATACGCTTTATTGTCATTGGACCCCCATATATCAATCCCGTAATCAGCTGAACTAGCGAGGCCCCAGCCTTAATCTTTGCGTAAGCATCCTCCGCGGTGAATATCCCTCCTAATCCTACAAGCACGTACTTACCGCCTGTTTTCTTATAAATATAGCGAATGAGATCAGTTGAGATTCCCTGAATCGGCATACCCGAGATTCCACCTTGAGGAAGTTTGTTCAATAGTTCCGGCGAAGATTTAAGATTAATAATATCCCTACGCTTTGAAAGGTTAGCGATAACAAATCCGTCAACACATTTATATTTTTCAACCACTCCAAGAATATCATTAACTTCCTCGGTAGAAAGGTGATTTGATATCTTTAAAAATACAGGTTTATTTTTTACTTCCTTATCTATTGCGTTTAAAAGCTGGCCGAGAAGGTTTGGATCCTGAAACGTGCATCCGTCTTGAGTATTCGGGCAAGAGATATTAAGCGTGACATAATCAAAGTAACTGCCAAGCATCCTATATGTTCCAACATAATCCTCTACTGATTTATCGCCTTTTATATCGGCTCTATTCGTCTTTGCGATATTAATACCTACTGGAATTGATGAATGGAGTTTATCTATTTTTTTCAAGACAGACTCGGCACCTATATTTTTTAGGCCATAATAAACAATAAGTGCTTTATCTTTAGGAAGACGCAAAAGACGCAAACCTGGATTACCTTCATAGGGATGCCGGGTAATGGCCCCAACTTCCATGAAACCAAAGCCAACCGAGGGCATAATATTCATCAGTCGAACATCCTTATCAAAACCGGCAGCGAGTCCGACAGGATTTTCGAAATCTATTCCTAAGACTTTTGTTCTAAGCGCCGGATGACTGTAACGGCAAAAATACCCTACCGTAGTACGGGCTATCGTCAATGAACCCAGAAATTCACCGAAAAAAATAAATAAATCATGAACCTTCTCGGGGTCATGCAAAAAAAGAATTCTTTTGAGTAGCTGATACATGTAACTATATAATACTAAAAAAACAAAATTCCGACACCTGAAGTCAATAACAAAAATCGAGCCTGCTTACTTTTCTAAGCTTGAGTTATGCATCCATACCATATAGGCACCGAAAATCCACGAAAATACAAAAACATATACTACACCTAAGATAATACTCACTGCGCTGCCCCATACGAATCCTGGTAATGTCTCAAAAAGCGCATGATGCAATTCCATTGCCCTACTTGATCGAATGGGTAAATATCCGCCAGCCAAACAAATAAAGTAAACTATTTCTCCTCCCAACACGCAAAGCCAACCATATCTTTTTAGAGATAGTCTTCCCATTTTTAATATAAGCACATGCTCAACTCACAATCATACTCGGAATAATTGCAATAAAAAGCATCTGCTCTTTATTTATTAAATTATACGTTTACGTTTCAGTAAAAGTGAATTTGCAACAACCGAAATTGAACTCGTCGCCATAGCTACCGAGGCGAATATCGGATTTAATAGAATTTGAAATACGGGATAGAGGGCCCCCATGGCGACAGGGATAAGAACGATATTATATCCAAATGCCCAAAAAAGATTAAGTCTTATCGTCCTCATAGTTTTCTTTGACAACCTGATTGCAGCAGCCACAGATCTTAAATCTTTATTTATTAATGTAATATCGGCTGCTTCAATAGCCACATCTGTTCCCGTACCCATTGCAATTCCTACATCAGCCTGAGCTAAAGCTGGCGCATCATTAATGCCATCTCCAACCATAGCAACGATCTTACCTTCTGCCTGAATTCTTTTAACCTCTGCCTCTTTCTGATCAGGTAACACTTCGGCTAAAACTCTGGTAATGCCGACCTTATTTGCAATCGCCATAGCCGTTTTTAAGTTATCTCCGGTTATCATCACCGACTCAATACCAAGCTTTATTAAAGCCTCAATCCCCAGTCTGGCGTTTTCCTTTACGGTATCGGCAACGGAAATTGCGCCCAACAAACCTGAATCTGACATTAAAATCATTACAGTCTTACCTTCATTCTCCATTTTTTGAATATCCGCATCATAATTTCCAATATTAATTCCCCTATCCTGTATGAGCTTCCTGTTTCCAAAAGAAAATTTTTGAGACTTTCCATCAACTGTTATCTCTCCCTCTAAACCCTTTCCTGTAATTGCCCTGAATTTATTTACTGCAAATAATTCGGTTTTGTCAGCTTCCGCTCTATCCCTTATTGCTTTATCCAATGGATGAGAAGACGTTTTACCGAGACTTGCCGCAAAAGTAACGATTGCCCTAGCAACAGGATGCTCGGAATTTTTTTCAAGAGCGGCTGCATATTGCAAGACCTCGCTCTCCTTTCCGTCATTAAAGGCAACAACATCCGCCACCGAAGGTTCTCCCTTCGTAAGCGTTCCTGTCTTATCAAAAATTATCGTATTCACTTTATGGGCGACCTCAAGACTTTCTGCATCTTTAATAAGAATTCCGTTTTCGGCACCTTTTCCGGTACCTACCATAATCGCCGTAGGAGTTGCCAAACCCATCGCACAAGGACAGGCAATAATTAAAACGGCAACTGAATTTAATATGGCAAAAAGAAGTGCTGGCTCGGGTCCAAAATCATACCAGACTACGAATGTGAGAATGGCAAGCATAATAACTACCGGGACAAAATATGAGGAAACAAGATCGGCCAAACGTTGAATCGGGGCCTTACTGCCTTGAGCTTCTTGAACAAGTTTAATAATCTGGGCAAGCATTGTTTCATTCCCAACTCTTGTTGTTTTAAACACAAAGCTTCCGCTTTTATTTATTGTAGCGCCGACAACGGTATCTCCTATAGTTTTATCGGAAGGCATACTCTCTCCCGTTATCATTGATTCATCGATAGATGAATCCCCTTCAGTAATTACTCCATCTACAGGTATTTTTTCACCGGGTCTTACTCGGACAAAATCACCAATTAATACTTGGCTGATAGGAATATCTATTTCTCTATTGTCCCGTACAACTCTGGCAGTTTTAGCTTGAAGTCCAATTAGTTTTTTAATGGCTTCTGAAGTTCCGGCTTTCGCTCTGGCTTCAAAATATCTTCCCAGCAGAATCAGACCGATAATTACCGTAGCTACATCAAAATATGGCATTGGCTCAATACCAATATCCATAACAACACTCGGAAATATAGTCACCACGGCAGAATATAAGTAAGCTACGGACGTTCCTATTGCCACCAGTGTATCCATATTTGCCGTACGATGTTTTAATGCAGGAATGGTTGCCCTATAGAACATCCAACCAGCCCAAAATTGAACTGGAGTTGCTAGGATTAACTGAATCCAAAAATTTCTTAATAAAGACGGGGCTGTATTCATGAGAGCCGGGAACCCGCCCCATAATATCAATCCTCCCAATGTAAGACTGATTATGACTCTCAGTTTCAAATCCTTTAGCTCTTTTAGCTTCTGAGCTTTTTCTTTGTCTTCAGATTGTAATTCTTCACCAATTAAGGCCTGATAACCCACATTTGAAACTGCCGAAGATAATACCTCATCAGTAACCTTTGTAGAATCGTATGTCACCGTTGCCTTTTCGGTTGCCAAATTCACATTCGCATCCAATACACCTTCTACTTTTTTCAATGCTCTTTCTATGGTAAGCACACAGGAAGCACAGTGCATTCCTTTAATCGAGAAAGCTTTTTTATTATTTGTCATTGTTATGGTGTTATCCCTCGATTTAACTCGGGATCTACGACTATTATTTTACCGTGATACATATTCATTCCGCAGGAATACTTAAATTCTCCAGAGTTTTGCGGAGTAAGCTCAATGGTAACTTTTTCATTAAGGGGAAGCGTCTTACGAATCTTAAAATCTCCAATAATAACTTCCTCGAGACAGCTATTCGGATCTTTTCTGGTAAAATTTAATTTTGTTGTTTTACCCTTTGGTATTGAAATAACTTCTGGTGAATAACCTCCGCTTACGGTAATCTCAATTGATCCTAATCCGCTTACAGCCTTTTCTCTTTTCATCAGAAAGAACCAAAAAGTAGCCAATATCCCCATAGCTCCTAAAATTGTGATAATAATTTTATCCATCCCGTTAGAGATAGTGCAGGCACCGACTGTCACCGTGCGGTCGCATACACTTCAAGTTTAATTTATTTAATAACCTTTGCTCCTAAACCCGCTAGCCTGCCTGCCGGCAGACAGGGATTATCTCTAACGGGATCCATATTTATTATTTTGTTAGTATAATTGCCGATATAACTAAGGCTATACTGATTAATATCGAGCCGAGAAGAAACTGCTTATGCGAGCTGGAATTACTACCGCTACTAGCAACGCGTCGCTCTTCTCTTACTTCTTGAGCTAAAGCTTCAAATTCTTGTTGTTTATTCATTTTTTTGAGCTATCTTTTAATAAAGATAGCGCTAATAACTTATTATTTAGCCACGCAATACTGACCCAGACCTTCAATAGCCTGCTTAAGTTTTTCTAAATCGGAATTTTCTTTATATTCTACCTCTGTTATTCCGGTACTGAAATTTACACTGCAGGACTCTATTCCCGGAATATCGCTACTTACGTCTTCTATTAAAGTCTTGCACGCTTTACAGCTAGTGCCCTTAATAATAATCGTGGATTTCATATTTTATTCTACTACAAACTGGGCCATTTTTGACCCCATGCTACAGGTCAGATAAATGGTTCCGGTTTCAGTTGGAGTAAACACTGCTTTATTTTCCCCAAGTTTCATTGGTATAGTAACGCTGTATTCGGGGATAACCATCACCGACATGCATCCCCCCAAGGGTATCTTGTCATCAATAACAAGTTTAACCGGGATATCTTTTTTTATTTTAAAGCTATTCGGATAAACTCCCTGCTCTCTGGACATTTCAATTAATACTTCTTGAAATGGACCGTTTATGACTGGCTCATCGGCATTCGAATCAAAATATGATTCGGGGTCAGAAGATTCAGGAACAATACCTTCATCATTTGGTATAACTTCAAATGCCGCCCCTCGCGTAGTCATTCCCATCGGGCAACTAAAAGCAATCTTTCCGGTTTCTTTTGGAGTAAAATTAATAACCTTATCTCCTTCTCTTGGCAAATACTCTGTAATATTTAATTGCGGAACTACTATAACCTGAGCACACCCTTGAGCGTCCGTGCCATCAATGTGCCATTCTACCGGTATTCCCCGAACAACTGTAAATTTACTTGGCGAATAGCCAAGTCTGGAAATCTTCATTGATATTACCTGTTTACCGCCAAGAATTTGAGCTTTCTGACCGCCACTATCCTGGACCAGATTACCTTTCTGGTTAAAGACTTGCGTAAGATTAATAGAGCTTCCAGTCAATGCCAAACCATTATTAACGTTAAAGATACCAAGCAATATTACGAACACTCCCGCGAATCTAAGAAAGTGTTTCTGGAATGACCCTTTTACGAAACTTGAAATCGCACCCAAGGAAACAAGTGCCGGTAGCGTACCCAGAGAAAAAGCCAGCATTGTTAATGCTCCGACGGTAAAACTACCTTTTGTTAATATATAGAGTTGCAATGCTTGAGTGAAACCGCACGGCAAAAAGAAAGTGGAAGCACCGAGAATAAATGGCGCATCTTTTTTTCCGGAACTGCTAGCATTATGAATCATGTGTGCCAAAAACTTCGGCATCTTGGGCTGAAAGCGCCTTAGGCCCGGGAAAAGATTAAGTAGTTGAAAACCGAGAATAATCATTACCAGACTTACGAATATAGTTAGCAAACCCGTAGCCTTTGTAGAAATTGTCAGAACCGATCCTAAATAACCCGCTAATCCTCCAAGCAATGTATACGAGACAACCCGTCCGATATTGAAGTAGATGTGAGGTTTAAATTTCTGATAACCATTGAGATTAGGGTTCAACTCATTATATTTACCTGCAACGGCTAACAATAAACCGCCGGTAACGGCAATACAGGAAGAAACGGCGGCAACAAGTCCTATCATAAACACAAAACCATAGCTCATATTGCTTGAAATCGAAAAACTCTTCGGTATAACTTCAAATTGATTTAATAACAGATATCCAGCCGTCACAACAAGAAATATTGCCCCGATTCCAAAATAATCTTTTCCAGTATTTCTTCTAGTCAATAATGCGGTATTACCGGAACCGGAACGATGAACGTTGGGCAACAAAATACTGTAACCATCTTCCTTAATTGCCGATTCGAGCTCTCTTAATTGCGGGGTTTGGGAAAAATAAATTGTCGCCTTGCCGGTAGCATGGTTAACATTTACTTTTTCAATGCCCTGAATCTTTCCAAACTTTCTTTCAATAAGAACCTCACAGCTCGTACAATGCATTCCATTAATTTTTAGTTCAACTTTTTTCATATTTATATAATAATTCTTTCTATGCTCCGCAACTAGACCCCTTACCACCCGTTACCGGTTGCACTTGATCGAGAATTTGCTTATAGCCTGATTGGCTTGAGAAATTAGCACCAAGAATTTCTTTCGCTCCAGCTTTATTCCATGCAATTCCTTTGGATTTAAGATACCGCGCTATGGTTAGATATGTATCGGGGAACCAGTAAGAGTTTACGGCTAGGGCTGCTTTATACATATCCACCTCGCTTACTCCCTGCGATGCCATAAGCTCAAGTAAACCTAATATAGCCATGCCATGATTACAGTCCGGGAAATATGTTGAGTTTCCACAGCATGGACGATAAATACCCTTACTAGTACGTTCCACTAAAGATTGCTGCTCCGGGGTTAATAAAATCATCGAATGACGACTGTAATGATCCATCGGATTACCCGTCGCTAAAGTCCAACCTCCTGTGGAAGCAAACTTCCCAGGATCACCACCATACTGCTTATCAGTAATCGGACCCCTATCAAGTATCTCGTTTTTGTTAGCAAGACCCAGCGCCCACAATAGATTAAGTATAACATTCGCATTGTCCTTAGTAATTAGTAGCTTTCCATTATTAATTCCGTAAATCAATTTTTTCGTTTCATCATCCAGACCGCCTCGCTGAGCATACAAAGCATCAAATTTTTGCTTATCAATAGATCCGTTCTCTACTAATTGCTTTCCTAAATCACCCCATTTTATAGGTAAGATAACGCCCTTGTCCGGAATAACAACTTTTTCTATTTCTGCCAAAGATTGATCCGACAAAGCTTGACCGCCTGTAATTTCTGAGCGAGAAGAAAAAATTACAGATCCGCCCAGAATAACCGCTGCAATGATAATACAAATTCCCAAAAAGTGGCTTTTGCCTTGCGGTTTCTGGAAAAGTTCATCTACTTGAGCTGACTGCTCCTCGAACTGAACTTGCACTTCTTTTGATTTTTCTATTTCCTGATTCATCGTCGAATATGATAATGCATGCATCCTGTCACAATTATACTGCATTCATCACGTTTAGGTTTATTATCGATTTACTCAACAGCATTGCTTCATTTTTTCTTCAATTTCTCTTAGTCCATTTTTATCAGTCAATTTTTCCGAACTTCCGATATCATAATTATAGGACCTCTTAATGAAGAAGAAATAAGCAATGACCACAAGTAGGATAAACTCCATAACAACAGCAGATTTATCTAAGTTATTTACTAATTGATATGCTATCGGCATACCTCCAGCTATAACTAGGGTTTTCCAAAGTAGCTGATTATTTGATGCCCACCGGCATTTTTTTTCTCCCACGTACGCAATGCCGACAATTGTGCCACCCATAAGCAAAGATATCGGGACAATGTAGATTGGCAGTCCTAAATATCCCCATGCCACACCGGCACTCATCATAAGCCATAAAGAGCTGATAGCAACGCAAATTGGACAAATATTTATTTTTTTCATCCCGTTAGAAGTCGCTGCTACGCAGTTTAAGAACAACCGTATTATGCGTAGAACAACTATTTTTATTTATTTTATATTTCATTTATTTAACCCGTTAGGCCTGCCCGCCTCTGGAGGGGCGACTTCTAACGGGATTCATAATTAGAGAAGGTAAATTAATAAGCCGAGAATCATCATTGCTATACCGCCGCCAAGCCTTATAAATGAGCTCTCTTGTCGTTGCCAATGTTGAACTTTTTCTACCAATACTTTATCCGCAGCAATGATTAGTACAATAAATAACGGCAAAGCTAAGATAATGTTGTAGAAAAATAGATAACCGAATCCTTTCAGATATGTTACCTGATCATGGAGTAACCCGATAACCATAAGATACGGGCCGCCCATGCATGGAAACTGACAAATTCCCACCAGCAGTCCCAGGGCAAAAGATGCTGGAATTGATGCCCTGTCGATAAGCCCGCTCATAACCGAGTGCGTCGAAGACGGTAGCCTAAGCTTTATCGGAAATCTAGGGAAAAGATAATTAATAACATTTATCAATCCGAAGACTATAAGAAGACCGGCCCCAAGCTTTCCCATAAAATGAGGGGTATTGAATAGATGCAAAACCCTCAGCAGACCGAGTCCTATCAATAGATACGCGGCAAATATTCCCATAATGTAAGTGCCTCCAACTTGCAGAATTCTTTTTCTGGTCATTTGCATACCGAATAAAAATGCCACGGTGATGAGCAAGATAGAGAACGAGCAGGGATGAATACTATCTAGAAGAGCTGAGAATATTACTAAAGGTAAAAGCCAGGTTCCATTCCTGCTAATATCCCAAATCAACGTAGATGCGCCGGGACTACGCTTGAAAATAATCAAAGCAATAATTGCAACTAGAACAACTCCAATTATAATTGTTATTCTTTTCATAATTATGGGGTTACAAACGCTTTAATTTCTAATGTTAATTTACCTCCCGTTTTATCTTGAAGATAAATTAATCTGTCTATAGAACCAACGCCTGCAGGACCGTGCGCATTGGGGTCATAGATAACTTCAGCCACCGCACTATCCCCGGGATTTAAGGTAATATTTGCAGAAGTCAGTCCGCCCATTCCTTCCATCTTAAATGGCCCAAAAGTTTTTTGGTTGTACTTAAAACTGACGGCTGTACACATGCATGAGGTTGATATTTTATTTAGTGTTATCGGCTTATCGGATGTGTTAGTAACACTAAATTCGTGACTGACATTTCCATTTGCCATAGAGATCGTACCGAAATCAAAAATCTTTTCATCGCTTTTTAACAGGCTACTGACATTCGCATTTACCTGACTACTCTGACCTGTCGGTTGACTGAACCATATAAGTCCCCCAATAATCAAAGCTGTTCCAAGAAAGATACCCGTAACTACATATTTATTCATTTTATTGAGATCCCATGATCAGCAACGACTCTATTATATTACTGATATGAGATATTGAGTGGAATAAAAAAATCCCTTCTTCAGGGTTAATGACGCAACATATCCAACCGTTAGACAAACGATTTAGATATTAGCGTCCGAATATAGTAGAGGGGCTATTCTCGTGAAGAGACAACCAACGAGATAATAAACTAGCATTCAATGGGACAAATATTTCTCTTGAGAAATTTTCCCTAAGTAGCGGATCGGATTTGAATAACCCAAAATCTCTATTGAATACAACAAATAATGCAAGAGCAAAAAGTAAAGCTAAGCTAATAATTCCGGTAAAGCCTCCCGCCGGAATCACTGAAAAAAATCTTGCAACTGCAATTAAATGAGAAGTGGTAAAATCAATAGGACTTTGAGCCTGAAAACAATCGGTTATTCTTACCGATTCAAACGGACATTTGATATGACCCATATCATCCATATGGGTCATCGCAACCAGCCCAAAGCTAGTAAAAAGCAGTAAACTTATTAAAAATAGTGGAATTAAGATAGTTTTCATCTGTATTATCATTATATCATATTTCTAAATCAATTACCTGTGCAATATCATAATATCTATCTTATGTTCTCTACCTCAAGAACAATATTTTTTACTTAGTTCCTTTTTATATTTTTGGGGTGCATAGAACTAAAAAAATTTTACCTGTGCTTTCTCTTCTTTGCTAGAGCTGAAAGCCTTGCCCATTTTGTCTCCAGTCGTTTCTTTGTTTTTGGGGAATGTGATTTTCTATATTTACCCACTCCCGTGCGTCTTTTTCCCATATATTTATAAGTTAACTATTTATTAAGCATATCACGATAAACTAATTTTAGGAAGTGTTGTATTTACTTATTAAACTGACCTTATTATTTTTCGACATAGTCTGCCACGGTTACCTTTTCCATTGTTATCTTAGAAATTGGGACATCGTTAGGGCCGGTTTTTACCTTGGAAATTACATCCGCCACTTCTTGTCCTGAAACTACTTTTCCAAAAATAGTGTACTTATTCGGCAATGGGTAATCAGCAACCATTACAAAAAATTGGCTACCATTTGTATTCGGACCGGCATTAGCCATAGCGACGATACCAGTTTTATAACCAGCCTTAAAAGATTCCGTCAGCGGATTTAATTCATCATCAAATTTATATCCCGGACCTCCAGTTCCGTTTCCTAACGGATCACCGCCCTGAATCATAAATCCTGGAATAACTCGGTGGAAAATTAATCCATTGTAAAATCCCTTCTCAGCTAGAGTAATGAAGTTCTTTACGGTATTAGGGGCATCTGCATCATAAGTTACAAAGCTGATATCTCCCCTGCTGGTTTTTATTGTTATTATATGGCTCATATTTTTTACAATTGAATTATCTGTTATTGGTTCGGTCGTAGCAACCGGCTGAATGGTAGGTGTAGGCGTATTACTCGACGTGTCATTTTTATTATTTCTTGAGAAATAATAGATTCCTCCAATACCAAGCAATGCGACAAAAACAATGATAATATATTTATTCATCATATGTATTCCCTCTGAAATCAGGATACCGCCAAGGCGGGACGAGACTTCGTTTAGGATTCCTATTTTTTAATATTAATTATAATACCACTTAATCAACAATAGCAAATCTTGCAGTAATCTATATTTTACAATAATGTAGGGACAGTTGAAAATTGAGAATAAATAGCGAGCGCAAAGAATGAGCGAAAACACCGCTGATCAGGCCACTCACAAGTTAAAAGTATATTTAATCGGTTCTTTAAGAAATAAAACTGTACCTATACTAGCAGAAGAATTGAGGAGTCTCGGGTTTGATGTTTTTGATGACTGGTATGCTGCCGGCGAAAAAGCAGATGACGCTTGGCGAGATTATGAAAAAGCAAGAGGCCACACATTTTCAGAAGGATTAAAAGGTTATGCAGCCGACCATGTTTATCGATTTGATAAGCGACATCTGAAAGAATGCGATATTGCGGTGCTCCTTATGCCCGCAGGAAAATCAGCACATCTGGAGTTGGGCTGGGTAATTGGTAAAGGAAAAAAGGGATTTATCGTGCTCGATAATCCTGACAGATGGGATGTAATGTATTTATTTGCAGATGGTGTGTTTGCGGGCTTCGAAGAGCTTAAGACTGAATTAATTAGAATAAGTAACACAATTTAAAGACTCCGCTAAGGCGGAGTTTTTTATTGTTTAAAAACATTCTTAATTGCCCAATCTGTTTTCGGTAACAAAAAAACGCCCACCAAAATTGATGAGCGCTTGCCAATTGTTAAAAGAAGTCCAGCCCCTTACTATCTATAATTATACACCATTTTGACCAAAAAATCAATAGCGATCTTCATCGGTGATATAGGAATTATTATTTATGCAATTCTCCTATTACTACAACGTGAATTTGTCTCTCACCTCTTCCCTTAGAATCAAAATCCCAAAATAGTATACTTTGCCATTTACCAAGGTTGAGCTTTCCACCGCTAAAACTCCACACCAGTGACTCTCTGATCATGGCCGCCTTAAGATGGGCAGTTGCATTCTTCCTTTCGTCAAGATTCACATTAGTCCTGATTGAAAAGTCGTCATGTTTGAGATATCCGGTTGGCCTCAATATAGCGATGATTAGCTTCAACAGAAGGTCAAGCAAACCTTCAGGTACAAAATCCAGAAACCTCTTTCTACTAGATGTAATATGTGGCAGAGACATAAGAAGCTTCTCGGCGCCCTCATCCAAGACAACATGAAAATCCTCTATTAAGAGAGGTTCATTCTCTTGAACTAAGTAGCCAACTGGAATATTCTGGTTCTTCTTAGTAAGACCCGTGGTTGTATGTAGCGTATGGATAAGGACGATTCCCTGAACAAGGGCAGATCGAGCAATGACGTTTTTTATATTTTTAGTTATGTCTGTATGTCCAGTCTCTTCATTATGAGCTTGGATTTTCAAAACTTCCTGATAAATTTTCACTGGCACCTCTCTTGTTAATGAATCTCCAAACAAAGTACTACCTAAGTAGTGTTTTGTCAATCTACTCCAATTACCCGCCTCAGGAGGGCCTCTGGAGGAAACTTGCCTATCTCGCCTAAGTCCAGATGAAGGCAGAGATTCGAGAGAATTATCGGAAATATTATGCCTGCCCGCCGAATTGGCAGGCGGGTGCCGAAATTAGAGAAACCGAAATAAAAAGCCCGACCGATGTCAGGATGTTAGACTATTGCGAGAGGTTAATACTTATCGCAAATCTCTCATTTTAAGATTGGGAGTTTGGGTGGATTAGCCAGTACTTCCGCCGATGATTTATTAAGAATGGATTTCTTAATAGGCACTATTCGTACATATTCGTTGAGACTGAGGTCAACGTATTCTTCGATTGAATGTCTTAATTGGGCCGCAACCGGAGTAGATAGGTGCTTCAATTCGTCATCAACTACTGTGCGGAATAACTCAAATTCAACTTGAGTTTTGAATAGATTTTTTGATTTTCTAGCGAACATTACTATCAAAATAACTATGAGAAAGACGAGAGTAAATGTCAGCATATTTATTCCCTTGTTAGTGAACCTTAACAGACTATATCATCTACCTAAAATAAGTAAAGGTTCGATTGTGAATCAGCTCACAATTCTGAGTAAAAAAGTGGATAAAAAGCTAGGTAAAACCTAGCTTTTTTGATATAATTGATTATCAACATGAGAGGACATTTAAGTAGGGAAACAAGGTTAGAAATCA